>Ga0272440_1001868_pt1 | contig 16841 bp, 18 predicted proteins | sample SSMMMBAug17_FD_192440 | JGI IMG/M metagenome (GOLD analysis project Ga0272440, IMG submission 192440) | Marine sediment archaeal communities from Little Sippewissett salt marsh, Falmouth, MA, United States - SSM-MMB-Aug17 | ecosystem: Environmental > Aquatic > Marine > Wetlands > Sediment ... | reverse complement strand
ATAACTTTCATCAATAATGAAGAAAACAAACAATATTTACAATAATGTTCTTAAGGTTTCTGAGGGCGCTTTAGCGTCCTTTCTCAATTCAGCGTTGGGCTTTAGCCCTACGCTGTTCTTGCAATTGCCGAGATCATACATTTTTATTTGACGATTAGTTTTTTTGTCAAACCGGCGAATACTTTTTTCTACCCGAAAACTTATGACCGCATACTTATAAAAAATTCAAGAAAGAACCTCCTTTTCCATATCAATTATTTCTGGCATTGACGCCCACCTAGAGGATATATTATGATCAATCTTCAATTGATCCAAAACACGTGCCGCCACAAAATCAGCCATCTCTAATATCGAAGATGGCATCATGTAGAATCCTGGACATGCGGGTAAAATTGTAACGCCTAGATCAGCCAGTGTCAGCATATTGTTCAAATGGATACGACCAAAAGGCATTTCTCTGGGCACAAGGATCAATGGACGCTTTTCCTTTAAACAGACATCTGCTGAACGTAGCATGAGATTGTCCGAAAAACCATTGGCAATAGCGGCCAATGATTTCATTGAACAGGGCACAACAGCCATGCCATCATGAAGAAACGATCCGCTGGCCGGTCTTTCAAAAAAGTTATCTGGCTTAATTTCATCAAGCAAATCCATATTTGATTCATTCAGGATTTTTATTGTTTGAAGGTAATCAATTAATGAACCGCCAGTGTACTTATGAGAAAACAAATGGGCATTTTGCGTTTCATGTGCAAGCACCTGTTTGCCCATTGATGTAACAATCCAGTAAATGTTAACATTTGATGCAAGCAAGCCTTTGATCAGTCGAATTGTATAAATAATACCAGATGCACCACTGGTACCTAAAATTATTGTTTTTACATCTGACATAAGAATACGTCTCCAGCAATACCTGCGAAAAATACAAGGCTAATCGCACTGTTAATATTAAAAAAAGCGATGGGGATATGGCTTAAATTGTCCGGTTTGACAATTAAATGTTCAATCAAGAGCGCAACACCAATAATAATGACAGCCAGGATATAAATGACATTCATGTCAAACAGAAAATAGATTGTCACAAAGGATAGAAAACAAAGTATATGTAAAAATAATGATATATAGAGTGCTGTTTCAATACCATATCTCACAGGTATTGAAAACAGACCTTGATTTCGGTCAAAGTTATAATCCTGACATGCATATATAATGTCAAATCCGGATATATGGGTAAGCAGAGCAAGGCTGACAACAAGAATAGGCCAGTCAAAATTTTTTGTAATTGCGATCCATGCGCCCATTGGTGCCAGGGAAATGACAAATCCCAGATAGATATGACATAAACTCGTAAAGCGTTTTGCATAGGAATACATAAACAAAAGCAACAAAACTGGCATCCCACAGTACAAACAAATTATAGACAAGTTGGCAGATGAAAAAAGAAATAGTAATGAAAAAGCAATGACAAAAACAATTGACTGCTCTCTGGATATTTCACCGCTTGGTATTGCCCGCTGTGCAGTTCGTGGATTTTTAGCATCAAAGAGGGAATCAACAATGCGGTTGAATCCCATAGCAGCAGATCGTGCACCAACCATTGCCAGAATAATCCATATAATATCCCAGACGTGTATGGTGTATTGCTGTAAGGCTAAAATAACAGCGGATAGGGCAAATGGTAATGCAAAAACAGTATGGCTAAATTTTATCATTTTGCCAAATGACAGTATTTTATCAATCATTCAAGATCTCATGCCAGATTAATTTAATTTGTGTTATTCTGTATAATTACTTATTATTTTATTCAAAAGACCATTTTTCTTTAATTTTTGTAACGCGCTGTTAAATTGATCGACATTTTCTTGCGTGCAAGATTTTTTACTAAACATGATATGAATATTTGCTGATGAAACCGGTGCAGGATGAATTTCAAACTGATCTCTTACCCCCTCTTTTTTTAAAGCAGCAATGCCGGCATAAATGTCGCCAATAAAACCATGCACTCGATTCTTGAGCGCTTTTTTAATATTGATTGTATCGCTTGGAACCCCTTGAATATGTTTTTGAAATATTGGATCTTTCAATAATTTGGCAAAGGTATCCCCATAATGATAGCCATTGGTAATTCCCAATTGAAATTTTGTGTTTTTGATTTCAAATAGCGCTTTGAATGGATATTTTTTTGCTGTTCCTTTTAAAACAAAGATAACATTTGATTCATAACGATAAAAATTGGAAAAGAATGCATATTCCTGTCTTTCCGATGTTTTTGAGGCACCAGCAATCATATCAAGTGAGCCATTTTTAAGATAAGCCAGTTGGCGCAGCCAAGGAAGCTCTACATAGGTGATTGTGCAATTCATTTCTCGAATAATGGCCTTTACCAACTCGACATCCAGCCCGGTCAGTTGCCTTTGATCATTCATAAACTGGTATGGTTTCCAGGGTTCCCAACCTATTGTAAAAGCCTTTTTTTCTGTTGAAAAAGCCTCCATTTGGAGTGTAAAATTGAATATTAGTATAATAAGAATTAATTTTGTTTTTGTTTCATGTGACTTCATATCATTAATTAATTTTTAAAATTTTAACAGCTTTATCAAAGCCTGTGCTGTTGGACTAAAACAAGCGATTGATAATAATGATAGCGCCAGTAACATTTTCATCCATAAATGGATGCTTTTAAATTCACCACTCAATTTTTGTTCTAGCGCATCGATTTTACCATTCAATTTTTGTTCCAACGCATCAATTTTACCATTCAATTTTTGTTCCTGCGCATCAATTTTACCATTGAGTTTTTTAATATCTGCTTTTGTCGCTATCTCAATCAATAAATCTTTTTTTATCTCAGCTTTTCGGTTTAGAGCATCTTTTTGATATTCTTCAAATCTATTCTGATTCTTTTGAATAGCGACTTCATGTTCATTCAAAATACTTTGTTGTTTATCAAGAATCGTTTGATTATCATTAAAAAATTGTTTAACTCGCTGAAATGCGGCTACAATGGGTTTGCTTTTTTCAAAGCCCAACGATGATTCAATCTCAGAAGTATCAAAAAAATCAGTAGCAAACATGTCTGCCTCCTTTATAATATTTGAATTAATGGTAGGTTAAATATCGTGCTATTCAAAAAATATTTTTCAAAAAAAAGAACGAAATGCATCAGTCCTTATGCCAGGGTAATTTGGCATCAGGATTCGACCAGAATATTGCCAGGCCAACAGATGTCATTATGCCGCCAATGGCGAAGGCAATCCAGTGGCAAACGCGCCATTCTGGAAAACCTGCGTATGAAGCGAAAACAGCCCCAGAAATCAGGTTAAACCATCCCCACAGCACATTAATCCATGGGGCTGATAGTTTTCCAAAAGGGCTCATGTGTTTTTCGCCGCAGATTCCTTTGACAATATGAGGTACTGCGTTTAGAATTAAAATTCCGGATATAATACAAGCAAGTGTTGACATATGATTCTCCTTATAACAAGGGCAAATCGTATTTAGGAATGCTCTGAAAATAAGTTCCTCATTTCTGAAAGAGTCAATTCTATTCATTTTGAACCTGGATTACGCTGAATAAGATGAAATCAAACACTTTTAATTCATCTTATTCATCTTCTTCAGCGTAATCCAGGTTCACAAATAGGAATTCAATATATTAAATGGGGAACTTATTTTCCGAGAATTCCTTAGGATTGATTGAAACAGCCAGACAGGTCTGACTGTTTCAATACGTTATTCACTCAATCGAAGTTTTAATTCATTTAAAACTTTTTGTGCTGCCACAGGAATTACAGTTCCTGGGCCAAAAATGGCACTGGCGCCATTTTCTAACAAGAAATTATAATCTGCTGCTGGAATGACGCCGCCAACAACAATCATAATATCTGGTCGTCCCAATTTTGTTAATTCTTCAACAAGTTGTGGCAACAATGTTTTGTGCCCCCCAGCCAATGAGCTAAACCCAACAATGTGAACATCATTTTCAACTGCTTGAAGCGCTGTTTCTTCAGGTGTTTGAAACAATGGGCCAATGTCTACATCAAAGCCCAAATCTGCAAAGGCAGTTGAAATAACCTTTGCGCCGCGATCATGTCCATCCTGTCCCATTTTTGCAACCAGTATTCTAGGCCGGCGTCCTTCTTTCTCTTCAAATTCACGTGTCATTTGAAGTACTTTTTGGACTTCATCTTTATCTGAGAATTCAGCACTATAGATGCCAGAAATTGCCCGAATGGTTGCCTTATGGCGGCCATACACTTTTTCCATGGCTTCAGATATCTCCCCTAATGTCGCCCTTGCCCTGGCGGCTTCAACGCATAATTCTAACAAATTGGCAGTGCCTTTTTCTGCATGTTCGGTAATTGCATTAAGAGCTTCTTTGACACGTGTGGCATCTCGGTCTCGCTTGAGTTGAGCCAGCCGCTCCAGTTGATTTTGACGTACCGCAGTATTGTCAACTTCAAGAGTATCAATGGGATCTTCCCGATCAAGACAGTATGTATTGACACCAACAATTCGTTCCTTGCCAGAATCAATATTGGCCTGACGTCTTGCAGCGGCCTCCTCAATGCGCATTTTGGGAAGTCCGGTTTCAATGGCTTTGGCCATTCCGCCCAGATTTTCAATTTCCTGTATATGTGACCAGGCACGCTTGATAATGGCATCAGTAAGGGCTTCAAGATAATAAGAACCGGCCCAGGGATCTACCGGGCGAAGAATGTTAATTTCTTCCTGAAGAAACAATTGTGTGTTTCTGGAAATACGTGCAGAAAAATCTGTGGGAAGGGCAATGGCCTCATCCAGAGAATTGGTGTGCATGGATTGCGTATGTCCCAAAGCCGCAGCCATCGCTTCGATACAGGTTCGTGCGACATTGTTGAAAGGATCGCCTTCAGTCAGGCTCCAACCTGATGTTTGACAATGGGTTCGAAGTGCCATAGATTTGGGATTTTTTGGATTGAATTGTTTAATTATTTTTGACCATAATACACGTGCCGCACGCATTTTGGCAATTTCCATAAAATAATTCATACCAATGCCCCAAAAAAAGGATAGTCGTGGGGCAAATGAATCGATATCCATGCCAGCATCAATACCTGCACGCACATACTGAAGCCCATCTGCCAGGGTGTAAGCCAGTTCAATATCTGATGTTGCGCCAGCTTCTTCCATATGGTATCCGGAAATGCTGATACTGTTGAACTTTTTCATATGTTTTGATGTATGGCTAAAAATATCGGAAATAATTCGCATGGATGGTTCAGGCGGGTAAATATAGGTATTGCGCACCATATATTCTTTCAAGATATCGTTTTGAATGGTTCCAGTCAGATTTTCTTGCGATACGCCTTGTTCCTCTGCTGAAACAATATAAAATGCCATGATAGGCAAAACAGCGCCATTCATGGTCATGGATACCGACATTTTGTCCAGCGGGATGCCATCAAATAAAATTTTGGCATCCAGTATAGAATCAACTGCAACCCCTGCTTTTCCAACATCGCCAACCACGCGGGGATGATCAGAATCATATCCGCGATGTGTAGCCAGATCAAAGGCAATAGAAAGGCCTCTCTGTCCGGCAGCCAGATTTCTTCGATAAAAGGCATTGCTTTCTTCTGCTGTTGAAAAGCCTGCATATTGACGAACTGTCCAGGGACGTTGCACAAACATCGTTGCGTATGGTCCCCGCAAATATGGCGGGATTCCAGCAGTATAGTTGATATGTTCGATATGCGCAATGTCTTCTGCCGTGTACAAAGGTTTGACATCAATCTGTTCTATGGTTCGCCAAACCATGTCATCAATGGTTCCGCATCCATCCGATTCAGCAGCTTTTTTCCAGTCATCAATGGATTTTGTTGATTCGGGTATCGTGAATTCCATAGTTGTAAAATCAGGTATTGTCATGATATCACCCCCATTTGTTGTTGCAGGTTTTCTAAAAATGCAAGGGCATTTGATTTTAAATGGATAAAATCATCTACGCCTGCTTCCTTGAAAGCCTCAATGTGATCTTTTGGATATCCGGCCACAATGACGATATTATTGGTTGAAATGGCCTTTATTTGCCGTGTCAGTTCTGGAACAAGATCAGGATAGGTATCATCAGTGGAACAGATAACCACAATCTGCGCGTTTGTATTTTTAAATTCGGAAATTGCATCATCGACAGATACAAACCCTTTGTTTTCCAATATATCAAAAGCAGCCAGTTGAAAAAAACTTGTGGAAAAATCAGCGCGAGCTTTATGTTGCGGAATAGGGCCCATATTTGCCAGAAATACTGAGGGCGTATTGCCAGTCTTTTGAGCGTATTCTTGTGTGCGATATCTTAATTTTTCAAAAGGTTCAGCCATCCGATGTAAATTCAATGGTTTTACCTGTACTGATAGCGATGTTTTATCACGCATGGCCTTTGTAATTTCCGCAAGTGATGCCCCCAAAGCTGCTGCTTGAATGGCATATTCAAACCAACCCGATTCACTATCTTTGCGAAAGGCTTGAAGTTTTTCCAGGGATACCGACAATTTTTCATTATCTCGCGATTGTTTGAACTGTCCAACTTTGATAAATCGAGATTTAGCGACAGCTTTCATATCCGGCACATTGACTTTTGGCGATTTTTCTGTGAGATTGGGATATTTGTTAGTTCCCACAAAAACTGTTTTTCGGGATGAAATATTTTTTAATCGTTCATCAGCTTTTGCTTGTAAATGCGTTTGAACCTGTTCCTTTTCCAATGATGCCTGCATACCGCCATTTTTTTCAATACGTTGAAACTGTTCCCAGATTTTTTGAGCCAATTGTGCTGTCAAATTTTCAACGTACCATGAACCACCTGCGGGATCTACTGGATGTTTAAAATGGCTTTCATCACGCAATACAATTTGAACATTTCGTGCAATTCGCCTGGAAAAGGCTGATGGAAGTCCCAAAAGTGAGTCAAAAGGTTCTACATGAAGACTATCGCATCCCGCACAAATGGCAGACAATGCCTCAGTGGTAACACGAAGCATATTTACATAAGGATCTGTTTTGGTTTTATTATATGTTGAGGTTCGCGCATGAGCACACATTTTTTTTGAATTTTCATTGCCGCCAAATGCGGTTACAATTTTCTCCCATAGCAACCGGGCTGCTCTGAGTTTGGCGATTTCCATAAAAAAATCACTGCCAATGGCAAATTGTAATACCATTGACTGACAGATGGTATCAATGGACAGGCCGCGGGACAGCATCGCTTTTATGTATTCAACTGCGGTAGCGATGATAAAAGCTGTTTCGCATACTGCAGTGCCGCCACTATTGTGATAGGGTATACCCGAAACAGCAATTGTCTTCAGTTTCGGCGTGTTTGCGTGTGCCCATCGTGTGAGTTCAGCCATTTCATCATAAATGATTGGTAAAGATGCTGTCAATGAACCGGTTTGAGCCAACATGCCAATTGGGTCAATGCCGATCCAACCAGAAATGTTAGATAATTGATAATTGCATGATTTTGCATACGCAATAAGCATAGCTGTATTTGCAATACCCGAATCGCCTCCCTGAACAAAAATAGGGATTTGATCAATAGGCACATTGTTGAGCGCCATTTTCCAGTCATCATAAGTTGCGACAGAGAGACCGCCAGCCCCCACACCAACGACTGATTCTTGATCCGGGTCCAGGGCATTTTTTGATGCCCAATCCAATGGAATATTGATTGCTGTTTGTCCACGTTTCAGGTCATTTTTTAAAGCTTCATTGCATACAAAAGGATCTGGATATACAATTTCCTGTGCCACAAGCCAGGAACGACATACCGAACCAGTGGGAGAAACACCACGTATATAAGGTGAAAAACCGGGGAAGGCATTCTTAAGGGGCAAGTTGTTCAAATCATTTTGAAAATACATGGGGGAGATATCAATGCCTTCAATTGTTTTTTTGACTAGTTTGGCAAATGGTGCACCTTTGAGTTGATTTTCAACAGTTTCACACCATTGTTCATATGTATGCGGTTGAAAATCGTTAGTTAAATGTAATTCTTTCTGCATAAATCCTCCAACATGGTTGGCTCAGGATGAGCGTTCACAAAGTTCTACCAATACACCCTGGGTTGCTTTTGGATGTAAAAAAGCGATTTTTGCGCCACCAGCGCCCATGCGGGGTTTTTCATCGATAAGCCGAATCCCTTTTTCTTTAAGTTCTTCAAGCGCAGTTTCAATATTGTCTACACGAAAAGCAACATGCTGAATGCCCTGACCTTTTTTTTCAATAAATTTTGCCACCGGGCCATCAGGCGATGTCGATTCCAAAAGCTCCACTTCGCTTTCTCCCACCGGAAAAAAGGCAGTGGTAACTTTTTGTGCTTCAACAGTTTCTGAACCTTCAAATTTAAGTCCCAATACATCTGTCCAGAAATTTTTGCCTTCATCAATACTGTTGACTGCAATACCTAAATGATCAATTTTTAGAATATTCATAAAAACCTCCAGTTATAAAATTAAGAAACAACCTGCGCATTTTCGATACGTTCTGTTTCTGCATTGTTGATTTCAGAGTTTGTGGCCTGTTTAAAGTTACGAATGGCTTTTCCAATACCTGAACCAATTTCAGGTAATTTTCCTGCGCCAAACACCACTAAAACAATTACTAATATGATTACCAGTTCTGGCATACCTATTCCAAACACTTTAAAATCCCCCTTTTGTATAAAATTGGACAGTTTTTTTTAATGACTGTCTGAAAAAAATAGCTGAAAATAAATGAATATAAGAAACAATGCAAGTTTTTTCTTATATTATACGAAGGAAATCTCTAAAAAGAACGTTCCCATTTATTGATATTTGTAGAGTCGTCTCAACACAACCTTTTTATTGTAAGATCAAGAAAGGGGAGCGCAATCAAAACGATATTCCATTAACACGCCTGGATACTCAAAAGTATAGTCAGGTAATCGTTTAATTTTCTGAAAGTCATTTTTTCGATAAAAGTTATTAACATATTTTTGCTTTGAAACCAGATTTACTTTTTTTATATGGGGATACCTTTTCTTTATTCTGACTTTGAGCGCATCCAAAAGTAATGAGCCAACACCCATTTTTTGATATTGTTTATCCACACCAATAAAAATAACAAATAGAATCATGCCATTTGAGTTATGAAAATTTGAAAACTGGCAAATATCCTGATATGTAGAAAACGATTCTTCATTCCAAATACAGGATTCAATATATCCAATTAATTGATGATCATATTTGGCAATAAGAAAACCATCAGGAAACATTTCCAGCCGATTGATGAGTGTTTGTCTGTTAGCCGGATAATGGCTTTCAATAAATTGCTCAATGCGATGAATGTAAGAAATGTCATCATGTGTTGCAGGGCAGATATCGAGAATCATCAAAGCAGCCCTTTGGTGCTTGGAATGCCTGATTGACATAATTGAACGCTATCCTTTAATGCCCTTCCCAGTCCTTTAAACAGTGATTCAGCCTTGTGGTGGTCATTTTGACCATACAAGATTTCCTGATGAAGTGTTATTTTTGCATTGATAGCCAATGAATAAAAAAAGTGAGGAATCATCTCTGTCGGATATGAACCAATTGATGGGGTTTCAAAATGTGCATTGAATACATGATATGGACGACCCGATATATCAATAACTGTTCGACTAAGACACTCATCCATTGGTAAATAACAACACGCATAGCGTGCAATATTATTTCTATCACCCAGCGCATCATTCAGGCTTTGTCCAAGAACAATGGCAATATCTTCGATACTGTGATGCGGACAGACATCAAGATCCCCCTCACATTGGAGTTCCAGATCAAATTGACCATGAAAAGTCAATAATTCCAACATATGATTTAAAAAACCAATGCCAGTCTGAATATTTCTTTTGCCAGAACCATCAATACAAAGGTTTAAATTGATGATTGTTTCGCTTGTTTTACGTGTTTGTTGAATTTGTCTCATATGTTTTCCAATCGAACATTGATTGCCGCTGCATGGGCATATAACTCCTCAAGCCCTGCAAAATGGGCGATATCTTTTCCCTGTGCAAGCAATCGCTCTCGGGTATATTCAATATAGGAGGAATGTTTCTGAAAATCTTGTGTTCCCAGTGGAGAAGCATATCTTGCTGCACCATTTGTGGGAAGCGTATGATTTGGCCCTGCATAATAATCCCCTGCGGGTTCTGATGACCATTGCCCTACAAATATCGCACCTGCATTTCTGATTTTTGATAGAATACGTGTATCCCTGACAAGTAGTTCAAAATGCTCTGGTGCAATTTTATTGACCAGTTCAACGCCCTGATCCAGATTATCCACCAGAATTATATGACCATTGTTTTCAATTGATTGCATCATGATTTCACTTCTGGGGAGTTGTGGGATCAAGGATTCCAATCTTTTGGCAACTTTTTGTGCGGTATTTTCAGAAACAGTAATTAATGTACATCGTGCATCAGGATCATGTTCAGCCTGGGATAGCAAATCACGCACAATAAATTCAATGGGAATATCTGTATCATCATGGAGAATCAATATTTCACTGGGGCCTGCAATACTATCAATGCCAACAATACCGAATACCTGGCGTTTGGCTTCAGCAACATAGGCATTGCCAGGCCCAGTGATTTTATGCACAGGTGCGATGGATTCTGTACCATAGGCTAATGCAGCTATGCCATGTGCCCCGCCAACAGCATATATTTCATCCAATTCGAGCAATGCTGCTGTTGCAAGGATTAATGGATTGGGCAAACCTGAAGGTCCAGGAGGCGATATAACTACAATTGATGGTACCCCTGCAATTTTTGCCGGAACAGCGTTCATGATCAATGTTGATGGATACACTGCCCGACCACCCGGGATATATATGCCTACTCGATCTATAGCTGAAAAACGCTGCCCCAATTGCGTGCCATCATCAAAAACTTCTTTCCATGATTTTTGACGTTGTTTTTCATGAAAAGCTTTAACATTTTTGATTGCTTGTTCGAAAATTTTTTGTGTGTCGTTGTCCAATTCCTGAATCGCTTTGGATAAAGCACTTTTGGGAACACGAAGTGATGTCAGTTCAATATTGTCGAACTTTTTTGTATAATCGAACAAAGCCTGATCCTTTTTTTCAACAACTGTATCTATGATTTCTGTCACCTGTTTTTGAATCTGACGATCACGCAAATGGAATCGGGTGTATTTTTGATCAAATGTTTTTTTATTGATAATTGGAATCATCAAAAAAATCCTCCAAATTAAAAAGGAATTTTATAGGAACCATTGGTATATATGTAATCATCAAAGGTTTCCATGCGGTTTATTTGATTTTGTTCGATCGCACAACGAATTTTTAAGGAACAGTATTTATAACAAAAATCATCAGCAGGATTAAACATGCCAAGACAATCTACTGTATTTAATGATTTATTTTCTGAAAGGACAAAATTTTTTTTCATGAAATTCTCTTTTCTATCTGTTGAATAAAATGCACAATCTTTCTATTAAGGCGATATGCAAAGACAACGAAGCAACTCTTGATGAATGAATCCATTTGTTGCAACAATTTCAGGCATCTCATAATGATAGGGTTCATTTGAAAAATTGGTAATGTTAGCACCTGCCTCTTGCGCAATGAGCATACCTGCTGCAGTATCCCAGGGTTTAAGGTTTTGTTCCCAAAAGCCTTCAAATCGGCCGGACGCGACAAAACAAAGATCAAGTGATGCTGCTCCCAGACGTCTCACAGCCTGTGCCCATTGCAAACAAGTTGAAAAACGAGTTATCAAGGGATTGATAATTTCTCGCAAATTATAAGGAAACCCTGTTACCAGAACACTTTCAGACAATAATTTTGTCTGAGATACCTTAATAGATTGTCTATTATAATCTGCCCCTTGCCCCTTGATCGCAGTAAACAAGTCCTGTGATACAGGATTGAAAACAACCCCGACAACCGGATATCTATTGATAACAAAAGCAATTGAAACAGCAAATATAGGTATTTGATGTGCGTAATTGGTTGTGCCATCAAGGGGATCAATGATCCATTCATAAGGTGTGTTCGTGGTTCGGACACCTGATTCCTCAGCAATGATACCATGATCTGGATATTGGCGTTGAATAATTTTTTTGACTGTTTTTTCTGATAACAGATCCGCTTCAGTAACAAGATCAATAGCGCCTTTTTTTTCAACCTGCTTTAACTGACCAAAATACTTGTTGAGAATCAGACCAGACTGATATGCAGCGGCAATCGCAACCTGGAAAATTTCATTTAAATTCATGGATACGCCTCTCATTGGCAGTCTATTGAAAAAAAGGATTCGATCTTTTTTCTTCACCAATCGTTGTTTCAGGCCCATGACCAGAATAAACAATGGTTTTATCATCAAGTGTAAATAGTTTATTCCTCACAGAGGCAATCAATTGATCGTAACTTCCTCCAGGAAAGTCGGTTCTACCAATAGAACCGGCAAACAATGTATCCCCAACAAAAACAACACCGGGCGCATAAAAAGCCACGCCACCCGGACTATGACCTGGCGTATGCAAAACTGTCAGCGCCAAATTGCCAAATTTAATGATATCGCCATCCTTGAGTATCTCATCTGCCTTTGGAGAATTATTTACACGCATGCCAAAAGCGGCTGCACTGCTTGATACATGCTCTAACATAGGGGCATCATCACTGTGAATACATATTGGTGCGCCGGTAGTATCTTTCAAACGTTGATTTCCACCAACATGGTCAAAATGTCCATGTGTATTTAGAATTTTGGAAACAGTCAATTGTTCCTCAGATAGCTCCACCAAAATTCTATCGACATCATCACCAGGATCAATCACAACCGCTTTTTTTGTTTCTTTACATCCAACAATAATACAATTAGCCATTAAGGGGCCAACCCCCATCTGTTTAATAATCACGTAGACACTCTCCTTTTAGCTTCCTGGATAAGCTCCATAAGCTTTGTTATTTTTGGTTTGATTTGTGGCTGTTCCAAAGCCTGTAGCTGGTCTCTGGTCAGATTATCATTTAAAAATGAAATCACATCAAAACGTTCCCACCAGCATTGTATTATACTGCTGCAAGGCTGCCCCTGTGCTGCGTGTATTCGGCAATATTCAAAATTGATTTCTGATCCAAGACGTCGGCAACGTTGCGTTAATTTATCATGTTGATTAATCATAATTGACTAAGCTTTTATCCTTAAGAAATTGTAATATTCATTTGATAATAATAGTTAGATTTTCTTTTACGGTCAAGATTTTTTTTTGATTTACGCAAGCGTAGTTTTTTCATTCTTGGTTTCAGGTTGCTTCACAAATATAGATAAGTTGCGGTGACAGGCGATTAAGGCTACAAGAATACATGATTTGTGTCAGGCATCTTGTAAAGATGTAACATACTGCTTTTCTACAGTACAAAAAAAATTCCAATACGACCATTTTTAAAATGGAGAACGATTTTTTTTCAAACTTTTCTGGCAATATTTGACACATATCAAGGCACTGATATTGCAAAGCGAACAATATATCATTGAAAAAATGACCATAATCATCGTTTCAGCCAAGAATAATTGGAAAAACGATGATCATGGTCACAAAAAATATCCCAGGAGCCAGAAAAGAATGGAAAATATCAATCAAAAACAGATTGCAATTATCGCAACATCTGATCTTGATATATGTAAAATGATTAAAGAGATCTTCAATACGTGTCATCTAGACAGCCTTGTGGTTACAGATTTTCAACAACTGATTGAATGTGTACAGGAACAAGTATTCACAATGCTAATTATTTCTGATAAGTTCACAGATAAAAAACTGTATGATCAGATTATTATTATTCGCAATCATTCTCGTAATAAATATTTACCTGTCATTGTACTATGTTCACAAAACCAGCAGTTCTCTGATGTTAAGCCTATTTTGTTCGCTCCTATTGATTTCCTGACATATCCAGTTAATTTAAACATATTAACCTGCAAAATTCACTTGTTCTTAACCCTTGATAATCAACAAAAGGCCCTTAAAGAAGAATCTCAAAAAGCATCACTTGCGCTGGCTGCCAAAAAAGCATTTTTGGCCAGTATCAGCTATGATATCCGATTTCCTATCAATTCAATTATTGGATTATCAGATTTGCTGATAGGAGATCAATTAACTCCTGAACAAACAAAATATATTTTGAGTATTAGACGTTCAGGTGAAATGCTTCTGGCGCTGTTCAATTCTAAAATTGATTATGCGAATATTCAGGCGGGTTCACTAGAAATTGAAACGAAGGTCTTTGAACCAATCACAACAGTTCAAAGGATTGCAGCAATGCTATCCAGCTTTTTGCATTCAAAACGAACAGAATTGGTTTTAAAAATTGATCCAGCATTGCCCCGCGTATTGCTTGGTGATTCAGCACGTTTTGAACAAATTCTTTTCAATATGTTGTTTGTCTGTATTCAACAAACAATCAACAATTCTATTACACTCCATATTCGTGTTCACAGTAAGCAGGATGATAAAATCAAATTATATATCTCAATTGAAGATGATAGTCTGGAGTTAAATGAGGCGCAATCCATTTCAATTAAGAATGATTCAATAACTGATGTTAATAATATTCACATTGGTTTATTTGTCACCCGACATATTGTGCAGGCAATGGATGGAAATATTGGATTTTCAGTTAACAATCAAAATCATACAGAATTTTGGTGTACAGCTTGTTTCTTAAAAACTTCGCCAGTTTCAGATATTAAATGTGTGAAACCTGATAATATGGAAACCTTTGCATATGCATCTTTAAACCCAGAAGATATTCGTATCCTTTTGGTTGACGATAGTCCAATCAATCAGATTGTTGAAAAAAAATTACTTGGCAAACTGGGATTTACACAAATCGATATTGCTGAAAATGGAGAGGAAGCAGTTAATATTTTGACCCAAAAAGACTATGATCTGGTTTTAATGGATATTTTTATGCCTGTTATGAATGGCCTGGATGCCTCCAAATTGATCCGATGCCAAAACACAATCCGAAATCCAAACATTCCAATTCTTGCATTGACTGCTCAAGATATTACTCATCTAAAATCAGACTTTGCTGAGTATGGTATCAATTCATATTTATCAAAACCTTTAGTTATTGAAAAAATTGCCAGTTCAATCAAAAACCTCTTTCCAAGCTTAAGATTTCAATTGTCGGATGTTGAAAGTGAAAATCCAGACCAACCGGATGAATTCCCTAAAAAAAATGAACCGAAAAAAATGCTTGAATTTGATAAAAAATTATTACTGGAGCGTCTTGATGGTGACGAAGCGATTTATCAGGAACTAATTGAAGGATTTCTGGCAGATATTCCTGTTCAGATAAATAAAATTGAAAAATCACTTGATTTTGACGATTTGACTGTTGCCGGACAGTTGGCACATACGCTAAAAGGGGCATTCTCAAATGTTGGGGCACATTTATTGCAAAATATTGCGAAAGACCTTGAAAATGATATTCTGGATATGGACATAAAAAAAATCAAGCAAGGTATCCAACTGTTAAAGGACTCTCTGAATAACATTAAGAAGTATATATAATTTAACGATGAAAAATATAGTAAAACAAATTCTCGTAGCTGATGATGACTATACGAGCCGACGTCTTTTGGAAATCCGGTTGAACAAGTTTGGATACGAAGTTATTTCCGCTAGTGATGGTAAAGAAGCCTGGGAAATTATTCAGCGTACAGATTCACCCAATATGATTATTCTGGATTGGATGATGCCAGGCATTACTGGTATTGATATTTGTAAAAGAATTCGGTCGTCAGGCAACTACGAAGAAAGATACAAATATATTATTTTGCTGACCGCTCGCGGGGCTAAGGAAGATATTGTTCTTGGCCTGGATTCTGGCGCTGATGACTATCTGACTAAACCATTTGACGATACTGAACTACTCATGCGTATCCGGGCCGGTAAACGTATACTTGATTTACAGAATAGACTGCAATATAGCGCCACGCATGACGCGCTTACCGGCATATTCAACAGGGGCGCTATTCTTCAGGATCTGGATAAACAAATATCTCGATGTTCTCGTGAAATGACGCCCTTAAGTATCGGCATGCTGGATATTGATTATTTCAAAAAAGTAAATGACACTTATGGACATCTTGCGGGCGATGAAGTACTTAAAGAAGTATGCCGACGTATTAAAAGTTGTCTTAGAAACTATGATATGGTGGGGCGATATGGTGGAGAGGAAATTTTAATTATCACACCCGGTGCAGATCAAGCACAATCGGTAAATATTTTTGAACGAATTCGAAAAACCATTGGTGATACGCCAATCAATATTGAAAAATCATCTTTATCTGTTACAGTCAGTATTGGTATCGCAACAATGGTTAAAAATATGAGTACCAAAGCCTTTATTCAGATTGCGGATAATGAACTTTATCGCGCAAAAGAGAATGGTCGAAATCGTGTATGTTGTTCTGGGTATGGGGTCGGACCAAGATAGTAATCTAAAATAATTGATAAAAAATCTATTTTTATAGTAAAAAATTAGTCTATAACGCTCTTTTTGGGGGTAAAAAGAACGTTATAGTAATACAGCGCGAACAGGCTGTACACAGTCACATTAAAATGACGATTGATTTTATTCTAAATGGTTACCCAACGATGATAATTTAGAAATCAATAAGGAAAGCTCTGATAAATTTTCGGGTAGATCGTAGTAATCGAAATCCAAGCAATGTCCGAAACCAATGTAGGGGCGAACCTTATGTTCGCCCTCCGAACAACAATCGTTTGCGAACCTATGCCCGAGGCAAACGTTTC
>Ga0272440_1001867_pt1 | contig 16844 bp, 20 predicted proteins | sample SSMMMBAug17_FD_192440 | JGI IMG/M metagenome (GOLD analysis project Ga0272440, IMG submission 192440) | Marine sediment archaeal communities from Little Sippewissett salt marsh, Falmouth, MA, United States - SSM-MMB-Aug17 | ecosystem: Environmental > Aquatic > Marine > Wetlands > Sediment ... | reverse complement strand
TATGTTGTTTTAAGAGGCTGAGTTGTTCCGAATCCAGATTTGCTAGTATATCTTCTGGCTTAAACTGGGAGATAATTTCTTTGGGCTTAAACTGAGGGATAATCTCCTCTGGCTTAAACTGAGGAATAACCTCCTCTGGCTTAAACTGAGATATCACCTCGCTTGGTTTGTATAGCGACAATATTTCTTGCAAAGATAGATTTGTATTCACAAATACATCAATAAATCTTGCCAATTTTTCAGCTTGTTCATCTGTCATATCTTTCATAATTGTTTCCTCCATAGGTTTACGAAAAATATATGTAAAAATATCAGAAATAATATTGCGAACATGTACAGGAATGATATCAATATAACTTCGGTCCTGCAATATTTTTGCGGCTTTTTCCCTTTGTACATTGCGGCTTGCAAACGCCTTTATCAAAGCATTATGGATGCTATCAGGCAATTCATTCAAAATCAGGATTGGAAACAGCTTAAATGCACGAATGTTACTTTTATAAACCCCTTTTATTTCAGTTGATGAATAACCATAATCGATCAGAATCTGATCTCTGGGGGTAATCGCGCAAACTATGAAAGTTTGAAGATCTTTCCGATGTACTTGATATGACTCACTAAAAAAATAATCATATCCCAATGCCTGTTGAAACGTTTTATCTGTTAACGATTGAGTATTCTTGAATTCCAATATGATATACTTGGCTTTACTTTCACGAATACCATCTGGAATCAATTTTAGTTGATTTGGTGTCCATTTACCAGCTTTCTTTTTAATAATTAAAATATCGGCACGTGGTGAATCTGTCATAATTTTGAACTCTGTGCTGACTAAAACACCCAAAGGGGCCATAATCGCTTTAAACAGTTTTCCGAATAACTGATGATTGTATATTTTTGTTTTCAACTTTTGCTCCCATTCTTAAACTGTGTATCTTCGGAATGAATCATTTTTGTACAATGCAAAATATTTTTAATCGAGCATTTATTCATAATGTAAAATTTTTATTCTTGATGTTCAAGTATTTTTTATTAAATTAAAGATCCGCACGAAAAAATGAGGAAAATATTTTCATAGTTGTCCTAATTGCTTGACAGATTTAATTTTTTGAGGGATATTAGTAAGGATTTACATTGATAGTTTTCTGATTCTTCATCTTGATGTAGTTTCGGGAAATGTCTAATTTACAAAGGAGTGCTCAACAAAAATGCCTTTATTAACGATTGAACAGGCAATAGATAATATTCGCTTCGGTAAAATGGTGATTCTCGTGGATGATGAAGATCGCGAAAATGAAGGTGATCTTACCATTGCTGCTGAAAAAGTAACCCCGGAAGTCATTAATTTTATGGCTAAATTTGGTCGTGGGTTGATTTGCCTATCAATGACACCAGACAAATTAGATCAATTAGATCTGCCACTGATGGTGGGAGATAACACTTCGCGTTTTCAAACGGGCTTTACAATATCTATCGAGGCTCGGCAAGGTGTCACCACTGGAATATCCGCCCATGATCGGGCAAAAACAATTTTAACTGCGATTGCTGATGACGCTCGGCCAGAGGATCTGGCACGTCCGGGCCATATTTTTCCATTGCGAGCCAGAAAGGGTGGCGTTATTGTGCGTGCGGGTCAAACAGAAGGCTCGGTTGATCTGGCACGTCTGGCGGGTCTCAAACCTGCCGGCGTAATCTGTGAAATTATGAATGATGATGGCTCCATGTCACGCATGCCACAGCTTCAGGAATTTTCTGAAAAGCATAATATAGGTATCTGCACAATTGCAGACTTGATTGAATATCGAATGCGCAAGGAAAGTTTTGTTTATCGGGCTGCGGAAACAATTATTCCAACAGAATATGGCGGTGAATTCAAAGCCATTGTGTATGAAAACTATGTGGATGATTATTTGAATATTGCCCTTGTCAAAGGAGATATTGATCCAGAAAAACCCACGTTGGTTCGCGTACATTCTGAATGTCTGACTGGCGACATATTTGGTTCGCTTCGCTGTGATTGCGGGGCCCAGTTGCACAATGCATTGAAAAAAATCGATGAAGAAGGATGCGGCGTTTTATTATATATTCGTCAAGAGGGACGTGGAATTGGTTTGGTTAATAAAATCAAGGCCTATGCCCTTCAAGACCAGGGAATGGACACTGTTGAGGCAAATGAAAAACTGGGTTTTCCGGGTGATTTGAGAAACTATGGCATCGGTGCACAAATCCTGGTTAATCTTGGGGTACGTAAAATGAAATTGATGACCAACAATCCCAAAAAAATGATTGGCCTTGAAGGATATGGATTAACTGTTGTCGAACAGGTTCCAAATGAAATATCACCCAATATACATAACCAAAAGTACCTTGCATGTAAAAAATTAAAAATGGGGCACTTGCTCAAATCTACAGAATGTGCGCCTTAGTTTAACAAGGATGAATTCACAATCGTTGAATCAAGCCTTGAATCAAAGGGATGTTATCAAATGCCAAAAATAATTGAAGGTCAATTAACTACAAAAGGGAAAGCGTTTGGAATTATTGTCGGCCGATTTAATGATTTTATCAGTGAACGCTTACTGGGTGGAGCAATGGATGCGCTACAACGACATGGCGCTGATGAAGCCAATATTACAATTGTCAAGGTTCCTGGCGCTTTTGAAATTCCATTAATTGCCCAAAAATTGGCCAAAAGCAACAAATACGATGCCATTATCTGCGTAGGCGCTGTAATTCGCGGTGCGACATCACATTATGACTACGTTTGTGCAGAGGTATCAAAAGGGATTGCATCAGTCAGTCTAAATACAGGGTTACCCATTATGTTTGGGGTGCTGACTACCGATACCATTGAACAGGCCATTGAACGTGCTGGCAGCAAAGCGGGTAATAAAGGTTTTGAGGCAGCCATGGCGGCTATCGAAATGGCCAATATTATGGATTGTATATGAACATTGAACGTCGCCGACATTTGCGCGAGCTTTCTTTACAGGTTCTTTTTTTTATTGATTCTGTGTATCCGGAAATTTTGGGTAAACCCAGGCGCCTTGTCAACTCTAATGAATTGCTACAAAACCCTCAGCCTACAATTGAAAATCGTTCAAAGCTCGTTCGGAAAGGTGTCAGAAAGCGGGTTGCAAAAGACAAGCTCCCCACTGAAAATGTCAATTCTGATATATCGGAAGACTTAAGGCCCCTTTCTAAAGAAGAACGTATTCAGGCGGGCAATAAACTTCTGGATGACTTTTGGAGCAATTTCAAAAACTCGGACCAGGGGCATGAGTTCTATTTGTTACTAACTCGGGGAGTCATCCAGCATATTCCGGAAATTGATAAAAAAATTGAACAGTTTTCCAGTAACTGGAAGATTGACCGCATGACATGTGTTGATAGAAATATCATTAGAATATCAGTTTTTGAAATGCTATATTGCTCAGATATCCCATACAAGGTTTCGATCAACGAAGCCATCGATATTGGCAAAACATATGGCACAAAAGATTCAGGTTCTTTTGTTAATGGTGTTCTGGATAGCATTCGTCAGTCAATAGATTAAGCTTTGCGGGATATGTCTACAATATCAGCATGTGCGAAACCCACACACTTTTATACCTGGGCAAAGCAAATATTTTGCGATTAAATTAAACACCCGAACAAAAAAATATAAAGGATCAAACACATGAAATCAAAAAACATTATGCTTTCAGCCGATGATATCCCCAGACAATGGTACAATATACTGGCTGATATTAAACTCAACCCACCTTTGGGTCCAGATGGGAATCCCATTAAACCGGATGATCTGGCACCGGTATTTCCAATGAATCTGATTGAACAGGAAGTCAGTGAACAGCGTTGGATTGATATTCCAGAGCCTGTTTTAGATGTGCTTCAAATATGGCGTCCCGCTCCACTGGTTCGTGCAACCGCTTTTGAGAAAGCACTGGATACACCTGCTAAAATTTATGTGAAAAACGAGGGCGTTAGCCCGCCTGGAAGCCACAAGCCCAACACAGCCGTTGCACAGGCTTATTATAACAAGGCATTTGGTATTGAGAATATCACCACTGAAACCGGTGCTGGCCAATGGGGAAGTGCTTTGTCTTTTGCGTGTAGTCAATATGGATTGAATTGCAAGGTGTACATGGTCCGTGTGAGTTTTGACCAGAAACCTTATCGAAAAGCCATGATGCAGGCCTGGGGTGGTGAATGTATTGCCAGTCCAAGTTCGGAAACTAAAGCTGGCAGAGAAATTCTAGAAAAAATGCCAGATACACCAGGTAGTCTTGGAATTGCTATCAGTGAAGCCATTGAAGCAGCGGTGAGCGATACCAGTGGCAAAACCCGATACTCTCTTGGGAGTGTTTTGAATCATGTGATGCTTCATCAGACAATCATTGGACTAGAAGCTAAAAAGCAACTTGAAATGGTCAATGAATATCCAGATGTGATCATTGGGTGCGCTGGTGGCGGAAGCAATTTTGCGGGCCTTGCATTCCCTTTTGTTCTGGATAAAAAGAATGGCAAGCAAATCGAAATATATCCAGTTGAGCCAAAGGCCTGTCCTACAATGACTCGTGCGCCATTTGTCTATGATCATGGCGATACAGCTGGTTACACGCCATTATTGCCCATGCACAGCCTTGGCCATAATTTTATTCCGCCGCCGATTCATGCAGGTGGTCTTCGATATCATGGTATGGCACCGACCGTCAGTCAGCTTATTATTGATGGTATCCTGACGCCTCGATCTGTTTCTCAGCTCGAGTCTTATAAAGCAGGTGTTCTCTGGGCCCGAACCGAGGGCGTTATTCCTGCGCCTGAAACAACAAATGCACTGGCATGTGTCGTTGAGGAAGCACTCAAAGCCAAAGAAGCAGCACAGGAAAAAGTGATCGTCGCAACATTCAGCGGACATGGTCTTCTGGACCTTGGCGCTTATGATAAATTTTTCTCTGGCGAATTAACCGATGTCTCTCTTCCAGATGAAACCCTTGAGGCAGGAAAAGCAGCCTATAAAGATTATCCAAAACCCCTGCTCCATTTATAATTAATAAGCATTCAGACAGGTCAAATGCTTGGCCTGTCTATCATCAAAATCATGAAAACCGATATTGACTTCATGAAAATCGCTCTAGCTGAGGCGGAACAGGCCAGATTGGTTAATGAGGTTCCAATTGGCGCTGTTTTAACTCAATCCCAAGAGATTGTTGCCTGCGCATACAATCAAACCATTCAATTAAGAGATCCCACCGCACATGCAGAAATTCTTGCTATTCGAAAGGCTTCAATAAAATTGAATAATTATCGCCTCCCCGGGCTGACACTTTATGTAACATTGGAGCCTTGTATCATGTGTATGGGAGCCTTGATTCATGCACGAATTAAACGCATTGTCTTTGGTGCCAAAGATTTCAAATGGGGTGGATGTGTTTCATTATATCATCTGGGCTGTGATATACGTTTGAATCATCAAATTGAGATCACTGAAGGCATCTGTGAGGGGCAATGTCGAGAAATGATACAACATTTTTTTCAAGAAAAAAGAAGAAACAATGGATAAACAATTTGTACTTGACTCTTTAAATACCCAAAATTCTTGGCGATTATTTAAAATTATCGGCGAATTTGTTGAAGGGATCGAGCATCTTCAAGATATTGGTCCGGCGGTCAGTATTTTTGGATCGGCAAGATTGCCTGAAGATTCTTTCAATTATCAACTGGCAGTTGACATATCAGAACGTTTTGTTAAAGAAGGCTTTGCTGTAATGACAGGTGGTGGCGGTGGTATCATGGAGGCAGCCAATAGAGGCGCATCCAATGCGGGTGGGACCTCAGTGGGCCTGAATATCAAATTGCCCATGGAACAAATTCCCAACAATTATGCCAACCTGAAACTTGAGTTTAAATATTTTTTTATTCGCAAATTTATGTTTATCAAGTATGCGATGGCCTATATTATTCTGCCGGGCGGATTTGGTACCCTTGATGAGCTTTTTGAGGCTGTCACACTGATCCAAACAAAAAGAATCAAACCTTTGCCAGTCATTTTAGTTAATTCCAGCTATTGGCAGGGATTGATTGATTGGGTAAAGGCTCAAATGCTGACCAATGACTGTATCAGCCAATCTGATTTGGATATATTACAGATTATGGATGACCCGGATGAAATTATTCGTTTGGTCCAAAATAGAGATTAACACCTGCTTAGGAAAAGTAATATCTAATTGTCCATCAGGGAATCGCGATGGGGTAATTCAATTTCTCTGACGTCAGCGAGTTTGGATGATTCTTCAATCCGCTTATAAATGATATCAGCAAAAGCATCATCATAGCCAAGGTGCTTTCCATATACTATTTTTACATTTGGATATTTTTTTGCTTCAACTTGCATCATTTCAGGAATATCCAGACGTATATGAAGTCCCATGTTTAAAAAGTAAGGTATAACAATAATTTCCTTTGCCCCTTCGGATACGCATGATGCCAAGGTTTCAGGGAAATGTGGCCCTAACCGGGATAAATGACAGCTTTTGACACTTTCCAGACGATATTTTTCTTTTAACACTTGAGCAACTCTTTCCATATCCTGACCAGCGCCAGGAACACGGCTGCCATGCCCTAATAGTATAATAGTTTTCATTGTTTTTCTCCACCGAACTGATAATATAACTAAGGAAAACTCAAAAAATAAGTTCCTCATTTATTAATTTTTCATTTAGTTTTTGAACCATGATTACTCTGAAAAAGATGAATAAGATGAATTTAAAGTGTTTTTTTCATCTTATTCATCTTATTCAGTGTAATCATGGTTCAAAAACAGAACAAACATTTTGGTACGCATATGCTTAGAGGTTAATTTTTTCAGTTAAGCATTTTGAAATGGGGAACTTATTTTTCGAGAATTCCTAACTATGTCCCGCAGGGACGACAGAGAATAGCCTGGGGGCGTCACATTATTGTTTCATCTACATATCTTATGTGTATCGCCCTTTCAGGGCTAAAACAATCTGAGGACACTACCCAGGGCGTTGCCCTGGGCTGGTATATGTCGCCCTTTCAGGGCTAAGAATGAAAAGATAGTTCCTAAGGAATTCTCAAAAAATAACATACCCATTTCTATCGAATCATAATTACATGCAAGATCGTGTAGAGACGTAGCATGCTACGTCTCTACGGCTCGTAAACCTCAATACGAACGTTTAAATGGGGAACTAATTTTTCGAAAGTTCCTAAGCAAAATTAATCCATCCGCAAAAATCCCTGAATAATCCAGTTAACCGCTTCATCATAAGATAATCCAAGACTCATGAGTTTCATCAATTGATCATCAGCGATTTTACCAATAGAGGCCTCATGGGTAAGTTCAGCATCCGGATGCTCCGCACGAAGCGCTGGTGACGCTTCACTTTTGCCATTGTCAAAAATGATGGCATCACATTCAATATGGCCATAGCACTTATTTCTACCATCCAATTGCACTAAAAGGTCTTGTCTGGAATTCCCTTTGATCACAGAACGAGCAATGAGATTGGCTGAACTATCCTTTCCCTTTAAGAGAAGACTTGCTTTTGAAAGTGTTTCCTGATTGCCTTCAGTCAGTACATTTTCTTTGAGAATGATGCTGGCACCTTCATTCAGGTTCGCTTCAGTTACGCGGTTGGCTTTATCCACGCCGCTAATCTGCTCCAATATTAACTCTGCATGAGAATTTTTTTCCAGCGTTAATGATGTCTTTGGATTGAGGGCGCGCTTTCCTTTTCCATCGCCAAATGCATAATGCTTTTCAATATAGGACATTCTGGCATTTTCGTTGATTGTAAATTCGTGCAGCCCTTCATGGGTTTCATCTTTTTTACTGCCACAATGAATGCCACATCCAGCAATAATCGTGACATCGGAATCCGCGCCAATAATGAAATTATTTTCAACTGTATCTGTCATGCCAACATCAGCAAGAATGACTGGAATATGAAGAGACTCATTTTTTGTGCCCGGCGCAATAATAATATTGATACCAGTATTTCTGGAATTGGTCTCAATGGTTATATTTGCAGAGGATTGACGTCCCAGGAGTTTTCCATTTTTTCGAATATTGTAAGCCCCTTTGGGTATTTTCTCAAGGCTGGCTACTTTTTTTAACAATTCTTTATCGATAGCATCTAACATCGTTTTCTCCTTCACAAAGATCGGGTAATGTACAGGTGCTGAGGTTGGTGAGCATCGGGATTGCTCCATCAAGATCTCCCTCATACACAAACTGGCCTTTTTTGAGAATCAGAACAACATCTGCAGCTGCCAAAAAATTCTTATTATGGCTGACAACAAGTGTTGTTGTTTGATTTTCCTTTTGTTCTTTTTTCAAAAGATCAATCATTGGGCCAATTGTCCATAAGTCAATGCCTGTGTCCGGCTCATCGTAAATAGCCAGTTTCGGGTTTCTGGCAATGGTGGTGGCCAGTTCAATTTTTTTGATTTCACCGCCGGACAATTTGCTGTCAACCGGTTTATCCAGAAAATCCAGGGAACAAACCCCAACACGTGCAACGATTTCTTGAAGGACTGATTCGTCCTCTGTTTGTGCCGCAATTCCCAGCAGCTGACGAAATGAAATCCCCTTGAATCGCGCCGGGTTTTGAAAGCTGTATGCAATCCCCGCTTTTGCCCTTTCTGTAAGAGAATTTTCTGTAATATCAGTTCCCTCAAATACGAGATTACCAGAACTGGCCGAATGAATTCCCATGATTAACTTGGCCAGTGTTGTTTTCCCACTGCCATTGGGGCCGGTAATTCCATAAAATTTACCGCGTTCAAATGTGTATGAGAAATTGTTCAGAATTGTTTTTTGGCCGGTTTCTCCTGGTTCTGATTGATTCACATGAAAGGATAAATTCTTTATCTCAAGCATGGTGTATCCTCCTGATTATCTTGATTGTTTCTATTGTGAACGATGCGTGTCAATTTTGGGGTATATTTATTGTTGTTTGCCATTGAGTTACTGTAAAAACGAATAGTTAGCATACACAGGGCAAAAAATAACAGGCTAAACATCACAGAAAATCCGGTTTCGTCCATTTGATAATATCGTGCCAGCTCTTGTCCGATAACCCCGCCCACAATCATCATTATGATGGGCACAACATACATCAAAAAGGACAGATACAACAATGAACCTGTGGGCATGCTCAGAATCACTCGATCACCAACATTGGCGCCAATGACGTTGGGCAATTCAACCTCCATATCATCAAGTTTGCTCCCTGCAGTCTGGCACTCTTCGCGTGTTTCGCAGTGATCGCATGTTTTCTTCCGCTGCGTTCTGACCCAGGCTGTATTTTTTGTGGTTATTTTAAAAACATAACCTTCTTCAGTTGCCATTTTCTAACTCCTGTTAATACGCTTGCTGATTGAGAATTTTGGCCGCATCCATTGCAAAATAGGTTAAAATCATATCTGCACCTGCTCGCTTGATTGCCAGCAGACTTTCCATCATGACCTGTTCTTCATTTAACCATCCTTTTTCCGCTGCTGCCTTGATCATAGAAAATTCGCCACTCACCTGATACGCGGCAAGGGGCAATTCTATTTCATCACGAATTGTGGAAATAATATCCAGATAAGCCAGCGCAGGTTTAACCATAATAATATCAGCGCCTTCTTCAGCATCCAGGGTGGCTTCCCTGATGGCTTCCAGCGCGTTGGCCGGGTCCATCTGGTAGGTCCGACGATCTCCAAACTGTGGTGCAGATTCTGCTGCCTGACGAAATGGGCCATAAAAAGAAGAACAGTATTTCACTGCATAGGACATGATGGATACATCCTCAAAATGTTCTTCATCCAGAATATCGCGAATTTCTGACACGCGACCATCCATCATATCCGATGGTGCAACCATGTCTGCACCCGCTTTTGCATGGGAAAGGGCTGTTTTTGCAATTAATTCCAGTGATGCATCATTATGGATGATATTCTTATCCACCATCCCACAATGCCCATGATCGGTGTACTGGCACAGGCATACATCTGTAATAACCAACAAATCAGGTATCTTGTTTTTAATTGCTTGCACTGCTTGTTGAACAATGCCTTTTTTGGCATAAGCCTGTGTTCCCAAAGGGTCTTTCTGTTCTGGAATTCCAAACAAAATCACTGCTGGAATGCCCAGTTTTTTGGCGTCTTCTGCAGTTTTCACCAGATGATCTAAAGACAATTGATAATGTCCGGGCATCGATGGTATTGGGTTTTTGACATCCTTACCACCAATGGCAAAAAGTGGCAGGATGAAATCATCGACGGATAATTTTGTTTCACGCACCATACGTCTGATAGCGGGATTTTGCCGCATACGTCGGGCTCTATATTCAGGAAAAACCATGTTTCCTCCTATATGATGGTATATTTTTCTTTCAAATTCCTAAAAATCTCTTTATGAGCTCTTGGGCTAATTGGCGAACTCAAGCCAATAGCTATTTCTTTTTCTATTTGGCTGATAAAATATTTTTTTTCTTGATAGTTCTCTCTTGCTAGTTTTCGATCCATTAAAAGGACCTATAAATAATTGATGATTAGATATTTTAGTTGATTTTTGTATGTTTTGAATTTTTTTCCTCCAATTTCTTCTGGGATTTTTTTGCTTACACTGCTTCAACTCAGCTGAGCCAATTTCTTTTTAAGTGGGTTGACACGTCTTGTATATTGATTTTTAGTCAGCACTTTTTGACGATATAATTTTTCGAAAGCTTTAATTTCGCCTTTAATTTCACCTCGAATTTCACCTTTTTTTTCGCCTTTTTTTTCACCTTCTGTTTCCCATTTATCTCTATAATATTCTGATATTGATGGTGGATAATACGTCATATGTACCTCCTGTCTAATTTTTTCGTATTGTTTTTCAGAAATGTTTTTATAAAAACCAACAAATTGATGGATTAGCAGAAAATGATCATTCGTTAGTTGATCTCTCATATTTTCCGCGGCCTGGTATATTTCTCGTATGATCTGATCTCTATCAATTCCAGTATCGTCAGCTTTTAAAGCCAATAATTTACACATAAGGGAATGCTTTTTGATCAAATCTGCGCTTTTTTCTTGATTGATTTTAATTATATCGAACCTATGATTCTGCTTTTTAAGTTTACTGTTAAATGCATAAAAGAATTCAGAGGGTACTTCTGTTCGCCATTTTGCATCATCAGTATAAAATACAATGCTCCAGACAGGTCTTTGTTTGAGAAGCCATGCATAGCATAAATATTCAAAAACACGAGAACTCATATCTTTTTTAGAGCTTTGCGTTTCAATATGAACAACAACATCAAACATCTTTCCATCAATGTCAACCTCGACTATTATAAATAAATCACCTTCAAGGCTAGCTTTCAAGGCTTCATATTTGCTGATGAATTCTTTGTCTAAAAAGGGATCTTTGCCGACTTTCACATTTACACCTGGAAAGTAATGCTCAAAAAAATCGGATATGAAAGTAGCAATTAGCCATTTGAAAAGCGCATCGTGAGATTTTGGATTTTTCACTGTTTAAACCTTTTTGTTAAGGAATGCTCGAAAAATAAATTCCCCATTTCAAAATGCTCGACTCAAATATTAAATATATTTATTTAAAGTCATAAATGCAACTGTCTCGGCCATAACAAAATTACGATTAAGATATACAGGCCAGATTTTTTTCTGGCCTGTACATAATAAATATGAAAACTTATGCTGCCTAGTTCCGATTTTTCTTCGCGAGTGCCTGTTTTTCCTCGGTTTTTTTCGTGATAATTTCAATGGCCGCTTTAGATTGTGCATGAGAAGCATCATTCTGAAGCTCAATAGTATGCTTCCGGGCGTCTGCAAATATTTTTCGGCCAGCGGGCGTGCGAATGACAACAGTTGTCCATCCTTCATCTGCACCAATGCCACCAAAAGAAATATCGGCATATTCGGCTGAATAATCTGCACAAAATTGACAGGCATAGCGTTTCATAAAGTTCAGTTCATTTAATGGCAGCGTAATGACTTTTCCAGAGTTTAAGTGAATCATCAGCTTATCTTTGACATTCACCTTTTTCATGTCATCCCATGAAAAATTGGCCATTTTTTCCATTTTTTTTCGTTCGGCATCACCAAACATGAAGTTACCCGAACAAAACAATCCCAATGTATAGCGAATGGAGTCTGATGGCACAATACTCAATGATTCCATCCGACGAACCGCTTTGATCTGACAGGGTGTTCCCACAATAGCAACCCGACGCAAGCCTTTTTGAACCATGGGTCTGAATTCCTGCACAGATGGCGAATACGTGGAGTAATCTTGTCCCAAATGTTTCATGCCATGGGATGAATCAAAATAAAAGCCTGCCGCAGCGATTATTTCCTCAGGTGTGGTTGCCAGGGCGGGCTCACGCATAAATGGGCCAGTCTGATGAGTCACAATGGCGCCATCAATATGCCCGCGATCAAGCAATTGTAGCAAAATACCTGTCACAACACCGCCATCAGTGGCCTTTTCGACAATTTTTGGATTAACTGACCGTGCAATGTGGGTTTCCAAAACGCTTCCCATTGGGGGGGTCCATGAAACCAGCTCCCGGGTGTCTTCCTCAAGTTCATCAACTTCCGGACAAATGGCATAACATAGCCCACATTCGATACATTTATTGTGGTCACTGAATTGTGGAACGCCCTCATGGTTTTGTATCAAGGCAGCATAATTAACAGCTGTACAAAAAGTGACACAACCACCACAATGATGACAATAGCCTTTTTTTTGAACTTCTTCAATGAGATTTTGAAAGTTCTTCATCCAGGCCTCCTTTTATTCTGTAGGTGTTGGGCGCGGGTGAAGTCCTGTGCGCTCAACAATTTCCGGTACTTTTTCTTCCCATTCAATGGCCATGATATGAAATCCGCGAACGCCCTCCACAGATTTCAGCCGCTCGATAGATTCCACACAAATGTCAATACCTTCCTGTGCCTGTTTATCCTTTGGAACACCAGCCAGGCGCTTGACAACTTCATCAGGTACATCCATTCCTGGCACTCGATTTTTCATATATCGCGCCATACCGGCTGATTTCATGGGGGTTAATCCGGCAAGGATATAAACTTTTTCGTGAAGACCACGTTCACGTACACCTTCCATCCATTTTTCAAACTTATCCAGATTATAGATACATTGGGTTTGAATAAACTCAACTCCTGCTGCGATTTTTTTGGCCAGTCGAGGCACACGAATTTCAAAAGGATCTGCAAAAGGATTGGCCGCAGCCCCCACAAACATTTTAGGCGGTCGTTTAATTTCATCACCCTCCAAAAATTTAGACTCATCACGCATCTTCCGAACAGTTTGGATGAGTTGGATCGAATCCAAATCATGGACATTCTGGCCGAGTTTGCAATCACCAAAGCTTTGATGGTCACCGGACAAGCATAAAATATTGTGAATATCAAAGGATGCGGCGCCCAGAATATCACTTTGAAGCGCGATGCGATTGCGATCTCGGGTAACCATCTGAAGGATAGGTTCCACTCCCATCAGTTTCAGGCGGATACAGGCAGCCAGACTGCATAATCGGGTGACCGAAGTTTGATTATCTGTAATATTAATTGCATCCACATGATTTCTGATCAGTTCGGCCTTTTTGATAATATCTTCCGGATCACTGCCACGCGGCGGTCCGCATTCGGATGTGACAGCCATTTGACCGGAAACGAGAATTTTTTCTATATTGCTGGGTGTTTTGATGTTCATTGGGCTAAATCCTCCCTGACAAATTTTCGTGGCCCGCCGGCACGATCAGTTGACCAATCTTTGACTGGCATCACTTTTTCATAATTGTCCAGTTGATTCAAAGCCTTGAGTCTATCAATAATCAGTTGCCATGCACAATCCAGATCTTTGCTAAGTTCGCATTTGCCTTTGGTTGATCCGCCACAGGGGCCGTTCATGAGGCGTTTGGCGCATCTCGCAATGGGACAGATACCACCTGTCAGACCTAACACACATTGACCACATGCCTGACATCGTTCTGTATAAACACCCAATTGTTCAACTGCTCCCAGAAATGTGGTGTTTAAGCCAGGATAGACCGGCAGGTCAGGGTATTTTTCAGCCAAAAACTGAACCCCAATACCACAGGCAGTTGAAAGCACGGCGTCTGCCCATTGAAGACTTTCTGTTGCTGATTCAAAAAACTCATGCTCACATTGTCGTTCGATCCCACCATCTTTGATTTCAATGGCCGAACCTTCCTGAGTGGCTTTCATCCGCAAAAGCGATGCAATAATTTCTGCCTCCTTATTGCCGCCTTGCTGACAAACTGCCACACAGGTATTACAACCAAAAACCAGTACGCGGGAGTGGTCTTTGGTCATATCCCAAATTTCTTCAAATGGTTTTTGTTGACCCACAATCATTTGTGATCTACTCCTTGGTTTTACTGTCAGACGTTACTGCCAGTATTGTCCATTAACGATGAAGCGCATGCCAGATGGGCGATGGCCCCATTTTTTCAATTTTTTTTGTAAATTCAGTACAAATTTCTGCCCATCTTGGTCCCATTGCAGCAGAAAGATTAAACATATCCAATCGTTGGGGATCAATATTGACCTGGGGCAAAAGGGTTTTTAAATAATTAATTCTTGATTTGGCATTGAAATTTCCTTCCAGGAAATGGCATTGTCCCTCCAGTCAGCCAGCCACAAAGATGCCATCAATGCCGCGCTCAAAAGCACGCAGCACGTATGAATGATCAAGTTTTCCAGTACAGGGGAGCCGGATAATCTTGACATTCGGTTCATAGGAAAGCCGCATCACGCCAGCCAGATCGGCTGCTGCAAATGCGCAATAGTGACAGGCGATTGCCAAAACATTGGGTTTCCAATTTTTTGGGATGGGTTGCGGCTTTTCAATGGGAATGGTTTCTTCCTCCCGGGTTTTGTTTTGTGCGCTCATACTTTCTCCATAAGATCAAATGCGATAATTTTTGTTGATGGTCATATTCAAAAAGATCATTCAAGGAATCTAATTGAATAAAAATATATGGTAAAATAAAGTAAATATCAAAACACTTTGGCAGTAAATTCATCTCCATGTAATGGCTTTAGCCTGTGTCCATACCTGGAAAATACATATAGGCCTCTCTTTTTGGCCAGCTCATTGGATTTTTGATCAAAAGAATAGGATGCCACGCCAGCATAAATATTAAATTTTTCAAATTGCGGAAACTCTTCTTTAAATCTTGGAATTTTCTTTATAAATTCACTAATTTCATTGCGCCTTAAACGATGTTTAACCTCAACAATTCCAATGAGGGTTGAGTTGTACAAGACAATATCAAATTCAAAAGTTTTCCCTTTGACATTTTGGCTGATATCATCAAATTTAATATCACCCAGGTATCGATTTAAACGAAAACTATCAAAGAAAAAATCCTCGGCATCGTATCCAATATTAATTCCCAAACGCCTGGCTTGTCTGGCAGACAGAGTTAATTTTTCGAATTTTCTGTCCGATTTTATCGATCGTCTTTTATACTCCTCAATCTGATCTTTCATTCTTTCATTGAGCTCTTTTTGAGACTTTTCATGAGCCTCCATATGGGCTTGCATCCTTTCATTAAGCTTTTCCTGAGTCTCTATATGAGCTTGCATTTTTTCATTAAGCTTTTCCTGAGTTTCTATATGAGCCTGCATTTTTTCACCAAGCTTTTCCTGATGAGCTTGCATTCTTTCATAGCGCTGTTCATGCAAGTCGATATGAGCCTGAATTTTTTCATCAGCGATGTCCTGCCGGGCAATATAGTTATCTACAGTGCGTGATAACGCATTTATAGACGCCTTCATTTCTCTTGTAGATTCTTCTGACTCCTTTTGAGAGACTGCCAGTCTTGCGACAAGGTCTTTAAGTTCTTGATCAGTCATCAGTCCTCCTTTTCTGGTTTTATTTTTGGGTCACATGATCAATATAGGACATATATTGTTTATGATAATAATAATATGTTGAAATCATGATTAAGCCAATACAAATACATATAGATAATATCCAAATAGGTAAATATTGTTTTAATAACTGAAAAAGCAATAAGTTTGATAAGACAGAATAAAAAATAATATATATGATTCTGGCATTGGTCAACCGCGCAAGATATCCAGTATTCTTTTTTGATTTTTTATAATATTCATAACAGGACGAATAATTATCCGCCAGAATTTTACCCGCAATAAATTTATATTTGAAATACGCATTATTCCATACCCATGTCAATCCATATCCTAATAATGAAATAATATACAAAACAAATAAAATGACATTCTGGCTGACCAGGCTTTGTTTGGAATCCAAAGAAATGACCGCAGCTACAATCACAATGATTACGCTCAGGAAATTATGTCGTTGCTGCTCCTGATGTCTGGCATGAGTCAGCATTTCTTTAAAAATTTCATTCATTAAAATCTATAGTCCAGAATTTTGCTGCTTTACAGCGATTTTATTTACGACTTTGTAACAAACGTTTTCGGTCATTAATCCATTTAAATGCTTCATCCTGGGATTTCATTTTGAACAGGTGATCGCATAAATCATCAAGATCCGCAATACTCAAAGATCTTAAGCGTGGCGAAATCCGCTGAGTGTTTATATTGAATCGATTGGCAATCATTTTGGCTACAATTCTTTTTGTAGCTTCTTTCTTACCTTCTTCCCTACCTTTTTTCACTCCAAGTGAAACAAGTTCTTTATAAGATCGTGTTTCTTCTAAAGGTGTCAGTTCAACAAACATTTTTGTAACCTCCTCATAAGATTTATTGGCAAAACGTTCTTGCATCCATCGGATAAAAACACT
>Ga0272440_1001866_pt1 | contig 16854 bp, 11 predicted proteins | sample SSMMMBAug17_FD_192440 | JGI IMG/M metagenome (GOLD analysis project Ga0272440, IMG submission 192440) | Marine sediment archaeal communities from Little Sippewissett salt marsh, Falmouth, MA, United States - SSM-MMB-Aug17 | ecosystem: Environmental > Aquatic > Marine > Wetlands > Sediment ... | reverse complement strand
TGCTATTCTTTAAAATGTCAATGAATAAAGACGATAATACAAAAAACACTTTAAAAACAGAACCTGTATACATTATCGTATCATACTTAACATCGAAGGTATATTCTGATTCATACGATCAAACGAAATTGGAATCAACTGAAGAACAACCGATAGTAGATATGAATCAAGAATACCCTATTCTTCCTGTACAGTCGCCCTCAATACCATATTTTTATCGATATGTTGTTCAATTTTATGAAACAGAAAATGGGTGCCGGCTCTCAAATTCAGTGCCAGTAGACTATTTATTTTATACAGCCAATGGTATGAAAGTAGGTGTGGCAAAACCATCATATTGGGCGAAAGTTGTTTATGGTGATATAAACAAGTCTTTTTGTATACAGGGCTTAGTTGTTAAAGACAGCATTCAATATGACTTTAAACCCAATATTTTCAATGAGAAACGTATTTTAGTTATCATTGCAAACTCTAAAGGTGTTGAACAGGAGTTTATTGCAAAAAGAATTTGGAATTTTTTTACGCATAATTTAATAGAATGGTATAAAGCAAAGCGCCCAGTAACTATATTGACTTTACTGCAGAGCGGATATTTGGATCTCGTCATTCAAGCAGAAGATCTGGCATCATTTATAAAAACCCCTGAAGATATCCGCCATAAGGTATATAAACGTTTACAAAGTAAAATTGATTTAGCGGGGAATATTGTTAATCCTATGGCTGAACTGGATACTATCTATGATATGTATCAAGATAAAATAGAAAAGATAATCTATATCGTCGATGCTACACATGTTCAGCCTGATGAAAAATTATCTCCCAGACATTTAATGATGCCTTTGTATTGGCAATATCAATCAATACCTTTCTTTGTTGTAACCCCTAACCACTGTCAGGTTTGGGAAAATGCATCAGTTAATAGCTGCTTTGAAAAAAATGACTTAAGTATCATCAACAGCTTAGTTCTGGAATGATATTTTCCAAATTAATCATAATAGGAGATCAATTATATGAAAATGAAATCAAACATTTATATCTTGCTATTTGTATGGTTTATACTAATGTCAACAGCCTTCGCTTTTGACAAATATCCAAAAAATGAAGAATGTACTGACTGTTCTTGTAAGGCTTGCCAAATTCCTCAAATAGGTGCTATCAACGAAGGCTCCTGCGTTATCGTTAATCATCAAGATGCCCCTTTATACGAAACAAAAGATTCACCAGTTGGTAAAACAAAATTAAATTTCAATGATAAATTTTACTTAAAAAATGCTTATAACAAAAGAGTAGAAGTCACCAAAAATTCAAATATAAGTGTAGGATGGATTGACAAAGAATATTTGCACTGCGGTGTCGAGCCACTGAGGTATCGAAATGGGTTGCCAATGCAATTTTTTATCAAAACAGCGGCTCAAATTCGAAAAAAAGTAAGTTTTGTCAAAGCATACTTTAGTAGTGACCCTTCTTGCAAACAATTTCGAAAATTATCCAAATTCACGCGTTACTTTATCGCCGATGAAAAAGACAATCGATTTTTATTAGCGTATAAATATTCGCGTACTAATGAAGATAAAAAAACGAATAACCTGGTTGGTTGGGTTGACCAAGATGATGGATTTGTTTGGGATACTGCCTGTGGATTGAGACCAAAAGATAATTTAATTATATCCAATGGGCCTAAGAAAGGTGAAGAAAAACAATTATTTATATATATGAACAAAGATGATGCTGAAAGGAAATTCAACGGCAAACCTGTTCTTTCAGGTGATCGCTGGTATAAATTAGAGAAACGCATACCCATTATTGGATACGATGAAAAATACTACAAAGTTGTTGCACCTTGCCCTGGCATTGGTGTTAAGCATAATCAAATTATATTTAACGATGAGTGGAAAAAACCAATCGGTGATGATTTAATGGGTACTTCTGCAAATATTAAAAATGCGATTTCAACCATAAATAAGATTGATATTTTTTTTCTAATTGACGGTACAATGAGTATTATTCCATATTATGAAACCATTCAACAAGTTGTAAATGAAATTACGTATCATGTAGAAAATGAAAAGCGATTGTCAAATATTTCTGTTCGCTTTGGTTTTGGAATGTACAAAGATAGCTATGCCAGAGAAGAAGAGTTAAGTGATTGGTTTTCATTTTCACAGTATGCTTGTAATCTAAGTATCGATAAAATGAACAGAAATAAGAAGCAATTTAAAGAGGCGATGGATCAGATTATTGATCGGATACAACATGCAGATTTGAGTACTGTTCCAGATCTTGATTTTGAGGAAAATCTCTTTGGGGGTATAAAGAAATACATTAATCAAGAAAAATCGAATTGTCCTGATCGTTTAAAAATACTGTTTATTATCGGTGATCATGGATATAGTGTTAACAATCAGCATAGACTATACAACAGAAAAAGACTAGGTGACTTAAACGATCTCATAGATGGTTTACGGCCAAATCGAGCAATAGGGTCAAAACCAGTAGTTACCTTTTTTATTCAAACGCCTGAAGATCCAAAATCGTATGGGAATCTCACAGTCAATGATTACCAAAAGGCTTATCAGTTATTTGCAACCCAGGCAAATAATTTTTTGAATGAACTGAGTCATTTCAGCATATATAGAAACCAAAACAATCGTAATTATTTCATCCAACTGAATGACAGCAACAGAAATTTACTACCTGAAACAATAATGGATGCAATTTTTGACTATGTGAATACGAAAGTTGTAGATGTTGTTGATGAACTCATGATTGATTTATCAGGTGGTAATTCCCTTGCCAAAACAATTGAAAAATACATGGATCATGAAAAGTACAATGATCTTCCTATTTTGTTTTGGGATATTGTATATAATGGTTCGTGTAAACATTTAGGAGATCAATGTCAGGATAATGTTATGGATGCAATCATAGAAGGTTATATTCCAAAATCAGAGGAGTGGGAAAAAGAAATATGGCTTGAAAAAAGTACTTTTGACGTTTATGTAAAAGATATCGGCACTATCGTTTCAATGTTAGTGGATAATAATGTAACAGAACCTTCAGTCTTTACCAATGTTTTAACGAAAACACTTGAAAGATTTTTAAATATTACAATTAAAGATTTTTCTAAACAACTATCGGAATTACTCTTATTAAAACACGAATTACCTGTTGATCATGATAGCCCTTTATTTAAACAAAGTTTAAATGAACTTCAAGATAAAATAGAAAGACAACCTGTATTGATCGATAATTTGAGTATCTGGCTAACAGCTAAACTAAAAATGTTAAAGATTGTTCAAAACGAAAAGAAAGTAACCATTGAAGGAAAATCAAAAATTAGAGGTTGGTATTTAAACCAGCCATATATTGACCCAAACAAAATTTTTGGTAAACCATTTCCGAAAGGAATGAGTTATTTGCACAATGATGATGACATACTAATTTTTTGGGTTCCGATTAAGTTTTTACCATGAAACAGTCAAAAGTAACAATTAATAATTTTCATGTTAGCAGGAAAACACCAAGAGGGAAATTTTCTATTGAAGTTAAGGAATTATCTATTCCTGATAGTGATAACCAACAAAAAATTCCTATTGTTGGAAAAAGTGGTGCAGGCAAAAGCACTTTATTAAATTCACTTGCAGGCATGATTATTCCTGAAAAGGGTAAAATTACATGGAAATTACCAGACAAATCATTTGCCTTTTCTAAAGCAACATGGAATGAAAAAACACTCATTGAATTACGTCGACACTATTTTGGTTTTTCATTTCAAAACAGTACTTTATCAAAACAATTCACTGTTATGGAAAATTTAATGTATCCACAATTACTTGCTGGAAAACCCTCGAAAGAAGCCAAACAAAATGCTGAACTAAAGCTGAGAGATTTTTTTAAAAACGAAAATATTGAAAAACTCAAATACAGATTTCCTTACAAGGAGCTTTCAGGAGGGGAACGGCAACGCGTTGCGATTATTCAGGCAATTATAAATGATCCAATTATTTTATTTGCTGATGAACCTACCGGAAGTTTAGATAAAGAATCTCAAGAACATGTGATGAAATTAATTTTTAAGTGGGTTGAAGACAAGAGTAGTCGGATGTTTGTCTGGGTAACACACCATGAAAATGACCCAAAAATTGCTGGTGTTAAAAGATATATAGAAGTTTTTAAAAATGGTGATAACATGGGTTCATGCAAATGGATTGAAAGAAAGGGTATATAAATAAATGCTTTTGTTCATACCACAATTTTCATGGTTTCGTATTGCGATAAAGGAATGGTTCGGTCAGTTTGTTCGACAATACCCTGGCGTTAGAGATTTATTGTGGTTGATGTTTTTGTTAAGTTTTGTTTTTTTATTTTCCTTTCTCATTGTTGGATCCAAAAAAGGACTTTCAGATAAACTTGTTGATGTTTTATTGGGAAGATTGGATGAAGGCATTTCTATTTGGGTAAGGCCAAATAGTTATGAGGGAAAGTTTGAATTTAGTAAAAAAACAATAAATGAACTTGAAAAAAAAAATTTGCTTTTTTTTTCATATCACGAAGTAGGAGAAACGATACTTGAACTTCCTGTCAATGCACGAAAATATAATGCGCCCGGTTTTAAGGGCATTGCAATTTCTGAAAATGACCCTATTTGGACATATGCTATTCATTCATCCTTTCGAAAGAATCATAAGGCTGCAGTTGACAATACAAAACTGCCTTCTAATCCATTAAAGTTACAAATTATTTTAAGCCGATCAATGTTTAAAAAATATTTTGACGACAATGCATATATTGATTTTTTACAACAATATCTACCAAAACACATTTTTTCAAAGTATAAATTCAGTGATAAAAGAGAATTTTATAAGCAAAGTAAAAACTCAGTCATATGGCTAAAAATTGGTAACGCAGGGAATAAAGATTTATTACCAATAAGTGTCAAGTGGATTGATCGTTTTCCTATCCCAGGTGAACAGTTCTGGTATGCCATTTTAAAACCTTTATATTATACATTGAAAACAACTAAATACGATGAAAATGACCAAAATGATAATAAACCTGATTTTCCATTATTTTTTCCTGAATCATCAGGCAAAGAAGCACAGCGTATTAAGTTGATCACTATCCTTAAAGATAAAGTCTCTTATGAAAAAATTGATCGTTTCAAAAAATGTCTTCATATCAAAAAAAATAAATCAGATGATGATTTAAAAATAATATTAGAACCTGAGCAGTACCTTTCAAATAATTGGATAGAAGCATGTGCAACTGAATCAAAAATATTCTATAATGAAGCGATTATTCCCTCTCGAATCTCAAGTGATGCGATTGTATATACAAATTTTAATCAAATTTTAGACAGTTCACCTGTAGAGCAATCATATGTGAGCAATGTGAATATTCAGCAGGAGATTAATCAAAAGAATTTTCAAAAATTCATTCAATGTACCCAAAAAAATAAACAGCGAACACAAGAATTTAATCACGATAATCAGCAAAATTTTATTTTTGATAAGCCATTTCCATCAAAAGAAATCGTTGAATCATGTGCAGAAAATGCAAAAATATCAAAAGATCAAATTCAATTGTCGCTTATAACAAGTGACGATTTTTATTTTTCTAATTTCAATCTAATTATTCCCTGCAAGAGGAAAAAAAGCGATGAACAGTGTCAAGATGGAAAAATTTTTAGAAAAATCGACAAAGCAACACTGAGCGCAATAAGAGCATTTATTTATGTTAAAAATAGAGATCAACTGTCTGATGCCATTGATCAGATAAAAGCAATTGATGATCAATCATTGGATATCGTACCTTCATATAGTGATACACTCAGGCGATTTAGCGTGATTATATTAATTTTTGATACATTACAATGGCCTTTTATTATATTTCTTGTCTTTTTTCTTGTGGCATTGATTTCTTTTATGATGAATATCATTATTGGCTATAGACGCCATAATTATGGCATTTTTCTGGCAAAAGGTATTAAACGAAGACATATATACTTTATTATGTATTTTCAGACAACAATATCAACAATTTGTGGTTTTTTTCTGTCTTTATTGTTTTTTAAAGGAATTATTTACCTGCTCAATTATAAGATGAAACATATAATGGAAAAATATGGGGACTTGTTTTATACAAAAATCAATGATTTACTGTTGTTAAATATTTCTGACTATTTATTCATTTTGTGTGTTGGTTTATTCGCCTGCTGGATGCTTTCAACACTTACTTTAGTGTTTATGCCTTTATACAATAAAACCATGCCAGATCACTTGCTTCAAGAATAGGCATATACTTAATTATTCTTACTATTTATTGTACTTCTGTAGCTTCATTAGTTTTGGAATTAAAATTTCAATCAATAAACAGAATAGGGATCAATTATATGAAATTAAAGATTTATATCTTTCTACTTGTCTTGTGTACACTAATGTCAAATGCCTTTGCTTTTCACAAATGTACAGATTGTTCTTGTAAAGCTTGCCAAATACCTCAAATAGGTTCTATCAATAGAACTACCTGCGTTATCGTTAATCACCAAGGTGCCTCTTTATACGAAACAAAAGATTCTCCGATAGTTAAAAGAAAATTAAATTTCAATGATAAATTTTACTTAAAAAATGCTTATAACAAAAGAGTAGAAGTCACAAACTCAAATGTAAGTGTAGGATGGGTTGATAAACAGTATTTGCACTGCGGTGTCGAGCCACTTAGGTATCGAAATGGGTTGCCAATGCAATGTTTTATCAAAACAGCGGCTCAAAATCGAAAAAAAATATGTTTTGTCAAAGCATATTTTAGTAGTGATCCTTCCTGCAAACAATTTCAAAAATTATACCGATTCACGCGTTACTTAATCGTCGATGAAAAAGACAATCGATTTTTATTGGCGTACAATTATTCATCAACGAATGAAGATAATCTACTTGGATGGGTTGAACAAGATGATTTATTTTTTTGGGATACTCGCTGTGAACTGAGACCAAGTGAAAATTTAATTATATCCGATAAGCCTAAGAAAGGTTCAAAAAAACAGCTGTTTATATATATGAACAAAGATGATGCTGAAAAGAAACTCAACGGCAAACCCGTTCTTTCAGGCGATCGCTATTGTAAATTAAAGAAACGCATACTCATTATTGGATCCGATGAAAAATACTACAAAGTTGTAGCTATCCCTGAAATTGTTGTTAAATATAATCAGATATTATGCCAGGACAATGAAATGGATGCAATCATAGAAGGTTATATTCCAAAATCAGAGAAGTGGGAAAAAGGAATATATCTTGAAAAAAGTACTTTTGATGTTTATGTAAAAGATATCGGCACTATCGTTTCAATGTTAGTGCATAATAATGTAACAGAACCTTCTGTGTTTACCAATGTTTTAATGAAAACACTTGAATTATTTTTTTATTTTTCAATAAAAGATCTTTCCAAGCCACTATCGAAATTACTCTTATTAAAACACGAATTACCTGTTGACCATGATAGCCCTTTATTTAAACAAAGTTTAAATGAACTGCAAGATAAAATAGAAAGACAACCTGTATTAATTGATAATTTGACTATCTGGCTAACAGCTAAACTAAAAATGTTAAAGATTGTTCAAAACGAAAAGAAAGTAACCATTGAAGGAAAATCAAAACTTAGGGGTTGGTATTTAAACCAGCCATATATTGATCCAAACAAAATCAAAGGTAAACCTTTTCCAAAAGGTATGTGTTATTTACACGATGATGATGGCCCTTTATTTTATTGGGTTCCAATTAAGTTTTTACCTTGAAACAATCAAAAGTAACAATTCATAATTTTTATGTTAGCAGTAATAAAAAGGGAAGTTTCTAATCTAAAAGATTAAAGAGTTATCGATTTCTGATAGTGATAATTAATGGTTTTAGTCCTTTTATGGCTTCTTTTTTAATAAAAGAAAATGTGGATGGCTTAAATACACATCGTGTTCTTTTACTTGATCAAGGCTATAACGATAAACTTGTTTGACACTCGCAAAGGCAGCGATCTTCGGAGCTATTGCTTTTTTTTTCTCCTTGAATTCATCTTTTTTTCTTATCGCTTCTTTTTTATTTTGATACATATCACCAATCAATACTGCATATTGAAATTCATTAAAAGCTTCATCCCATGCTGGAATTATACGTGTGGTAAATTCTTTTTCGAATTGATCGGCAATCTGTTTGATGAAGGCATAATCTTTATTTTCTCTTATCGATACAATATAATATTGTTGCGGGTGACTCTGTTCTAAGTATAAGTACAAATAATAGCCTACAAAAATTACTAATAATAACAATGAGATATTCAGTATACAAAATCTTTTATATGGCATTTCAAAAGTCATATCTTTTTTATTTATCAGGCAGAAAAACCATCTTTTCATCAGACAATCTCCTTTTTTTTTTTGGGTTTTGGTTATTTTAGTTTAGTAATATCAAGTTCTCATATTTAATATAGTAAAGCAGCTTGTGGTGGAAATATTGGTATACTTTCTTTGCATATTTCATGACTCGAATTATTGCAAATATAGAGTTTCATAAATATAGTTGTTTCTTCAATTTTTGAAGAACTGGTATTGCGCGTTTTTACTTGTTTTATTAATTCATAATAATTGTAGTTTTGTCTGTAGTTAAAATCTTTTAGAAATTGAAAAAAAGCCCAGTTTCCGCCATATTTGTATGAAACATATCGTTTTTCCTTATTTTTCAATGGATAAATGTTGCCATTTTTTGCCCATTGTAGAGTTAATCGAACGGAATCACCCAGTTGCCATATTTCATTATGTTCTTTATATTTCTTTGTTCGCGGATCACTATCGCGAACCTGAAATTTCCATTTCGATATTTGGTTTTCTCCATAGTGAACTGCATTACTATCGCTGCCTAATTGTATTTTAAATGAAATTGTGGGTTTTGTTTCACGACCTTCAAAGCACGAACTAAAAAATGATTTTACAGTCTCCATTTGTTTTAAAAATACAATAGCGTTTTGATTGTTATGAATGAATATTGTTTTATTGTTTAAGATATTTTTGAGCTTACTCACATTGATCGTTTTGAAAATATTAAAAAAAGACACAAGATTTGTTAACGATACCTCTTCACACGATGTACTGATATCGCTAATCGAAAATGGAAACTTGCCATATAAATTATCGGAAAAAGCTTTTGCAATTTTTGAATAATCATCTTGTGCTTTTGTTTTTAATAGCGAATCACATTTTTTTATAACCTGAACCAATAAATCATTTTTTCTTTGAATAAAAAAGTCTTCAATGTTTTGGGTATTTAGTATTTGTGATCTTTTTTCGCTGTAATTGTCTATATTGATTTCATTTAATTCGTAGATGATAAAATTTTCTATATCTCTAACCGAAGACTTTGCATTGTCTCCAAAAAGGGTTAATTGATCGATAATTATTTTCCATTTTTTTATACTTGTATTAAAGTGATGATCTGTCAGTCGAACGCCTTCATTTTTCCAAAAATTAAAAAGAGGTTTAACATATTTATCAGCCAGGGTATTGATTCTTTTTATTCTTCGCGTAAATAAATCTTTCAGACTGTCTATATTTAACCTATCAAAGGCTATAAGGGAAGCACCGGATTGGCCGCTCCAACTGTCAAAATTTCCGATAAAAATATCTTCATTGGGATGATTGATCAATTCATATACCTGATCTATGAAGTAATTGGTTTCACGAACCAGAATGTTTTTCAATAAATCATATGAATCAAGTTCTAATAACTTTAAATTTTTTATTAATAATGCAATCAGTTCAATATTATCATAAAAAGATTGAAAATTATTGGAAACTTGTGAATTTGATATCTCATAAAAAACTGTGCGGTCTTGTGAAACACAGTTTTTGATTTGTTTGCTTAAGCAATCATCAAAGTGATTTTTAATAGAATTTAATATCACTTTTTGTAAAAATAAAAACAACTGGTTTTTTGGAAAATTGTAATTTTTTAAAGCTAAAAAGGATTGACAGTTTTCCTCTGCGTTTTCCAGAATAATTTTTGACCATCTGGACGAATCGTTTGATGACCTTGAAGGTTGTTGCGAGATATCAGAATAAATTTTACAATTCTTTATTTCGTTAAAAAAATGATTGAGTTGAAGAACAGGTTTTGACAATGATTTTTTATTGATGTCAACAAGGTAAATGTCATAATTTTCAATTTTAACTTTATATTCTTTTAATCTTTTTATGAACTTATTACAGCCTTTATTCCACTCGTTATGGATTGTATCTTTAATAGGGTACAGTATTCTCGTCTCATTAATGGCTGACAAAATTGTATTCAATGGTTTTATGGATTTAACATCAGGTGTTTCAGATATAAAAACATAATCTTCTTGCAATAATAATGATTTGCATTTTTTTATAACCTCCAAAACGTTTTTTGTATAATTCAGATCTTTAAATCTTGTTTTTAGTCTCTGCTTTTCGTCTAAAATTTGTAAATGAGTCGTCAGTTTATTTAATAAGCCAAACAATACATTATTCTCAAACCACTTTTGTGTAAATTTTTCAGCATATAATAGACATATTTTTTGGATTTGCTTATTGTTAATTTCAAAATTCTTAAGTTTTCCAATTGATGGAAACTTTTTGATATTCATTTTTTGATAAATCAACGTTATCTCATTATTAAAATATGCTTTATATTTATTGATAAATTGCTCTTCTAAATGTTTTTCAAAAAGAAATTTAATAATTTCATTTAATTGTACAAGATCAATTCTTCCTGAATCAATAATTTCATTATATTGATTCTTATAAGTATCAATATTAATTAATATATTAATATAATTATTTAATTCTTTATATTGGTTTAATTGAGTAATAAACTTGCTGGTATTTGAGATGATATAAGCATCTTTGTTATCAGCTTGAAGTTGTTGATATTTATATTCAAAAATAATTTTCATTGACTCCATAATCGCATTACAGGCAATAACAACTATCTTTTCTTTTGTGTTAAATTCTATCCAGGTTGCGGGAATCAACCATGAAAATAGTTGAATCTCTTTCAGTTCCCCTGTTTTTTCTACGAGTTTTATAATATTGTCAGCTATTTTTTGGGTATTGTTATGCTGGTTTATATCTTCATGATACTGATCTATAAATGATATCATACGATTGATCTTAGCATTACTGTCTTTCAGCTTTGGAAGTGTAACTAAAAAAACATAAGCACACAAAAAGCATATAAAACAATATAGTACAGTCTTATGATGTTTCAATAATTGTTTGTATAAATAAGCTGGCATAAATCATTTTCCATCAAAAAGTCTTTTATTCAAAAGATCATTTATATAAATAAATTTAGATTGTTCATCATTACAATCTGGCCTTTCCCCACAAAAATAGATGCCTTCAATTAAAAATCTTTTGTCTGTAACCAACTTACCAAGATATTTTGATAAAGGCGTTTTGAATGCATTAAAAGCAGGAAGAAAGTTAAACATTTCTTTAAACTTTGTATCAGTGATTCCACTTGTACCAGTTAATCCTTCTGAAAGTAAATTATTTCTTATCTTATTAATGCGAATATCCATTTCTTCATAAGCAAAGTCTAACAAATTACCCTCAATATCTGTCCCACAGTTCGTCCAACCAAAAATCTGATTATTCAAGTTTGAATACTTATTATTTGCTTCCTTGTATAAAGATAAAAAGCCAGTCATTTTATCACATTGTGTAATTAATATATAAACAGAGAGTTGTTTTTTTAGGAACTTTTGTTGTGCTTCTAAAAGTCTTGAAAATATGTACTCAGAAATTTTTTCTTTTTTCTTATCATGATCGTTTTTTAAATCTTGGTACGATATTGAGATAATAATTCCATCACCTGGATTGAGAAATCGATAATTACGTAATAGCCTTAGCAAAAGTTTCCATTCCTTTTTTTGTGTTGAAATATAAAAGTTTTCATCTTTATGATTTATATTTTTTTCTGCGAGAAAATTAGATCCATTAAACCCTAATATGATACCTTGTTCACAAAACCAAAATCTGCAGTTCTTATGACCTTTTTCAATTTTCAATTGAGGATTTAATTTTAAATTACAATGATTTAACATTTCAACATTTTTATTATTTCTTTCTTCACCTGTTATAATAAATAATGGTTGTTGATGTGGCAAGACAAATAAGTAGTTATTAAAAACACTTATCCATTTGATAAAAAAATTACCCCCTTGATTTGCATGTTTTTTTGCTTTTTCCCAAAATATTTTTTTTAAAGATTTAAATGAATCATAAATATCAACTAATTGATCATGAAGAGTCACTTTTTTGATAGAAATTCGTAAGATGATTATAATTAATACTGTTGTTAAAACAATAAGAATATATAAAATAATCATTACTGATTTGGAGCTTATATCTAGCCAAAAGCTTTGTTGTTTATTTATTACATTGCAACCAGAAAATAGGAACAAGAAATAAATAAGATAGTACATAAAAAAATTCCTTCTCATATTCAGTTTAAATATTTGTTTATAAAATTTGTTGTTTCTTCTGGCATGTTGAAAATTATCCAAATGTTTATTATCGCATAGGCTATAATACAGCCAATTATTAAATATTGAACAGTAAGATGTACTATTTTATGAGAAGATAAATTTTTCATTTCAATGCTTTCTGAATATGCCGATGGAAATAACATTTTTTCTTGGTCGATAGGATAAAGTGTTTGACGCATATTTCTTAGATCTTCGCTATTATAGTTGTAACTAGTTTTTAAACCATAAGATAAAGCTTTAAAATATATACTTTTAATTTGAGAATTATCTTCTAAACACTTTTCTAATCTTCTTTGTAATGCTTTGTATGCATTTGCTAATTTGAATATTGTATATGTAAAGGTGTCTTCATTACTAATTATTTTTTTTTCTAAAAGATAGGTGTCTGAAAAAGCAGATATTACAAGTATAGCCTCAACTTCAGTACTCATGACAGCTTCAATATTTTCTTGTTTAGTTAAATCATACTCAGGTTTTTTTTCTATCATATTTAGAGCTTTAATTTTATTAAGTATATCTGATATTTTAGTTCGAATTTCCTCCTTTTTTTGAATAATCTCCTTATCTTGAATAATCTCTTTATCGCTATTTTTATTTTTAATTAAATTAGATAGACCTTCTATTGATTTATCATTGTAAAGATATTCTATTAATTCATCAAAAATTTTTAAAAAGTCGTCCATTGAAACTCCAATTACTTTACATTATTTAGTTACAAAGTAATACAATTGAATGTCTAAAAGGTCTTCCTTTGTATACCGAGGCACTATAATTTGCAACTTACTATTTTTGAGGACAAATTCATTTCCATAGCTATGTGTGGTTATTGTATAAAAGGAAGTAATATCTTCATCTCTTAAATTAAGAGCTTCAAAATCTTTTTCAGCGATTGGTTCCAATTCAGCCCCCCCATCCATTGTATTTTCGATATCTTTCATTTTTTGTTCTGAAGCAATTTTCCAATTAATTAATGGATATCGATCGATATCGGATGTGTTAACTTTAATGATAAGGAATTCGTTTTTATAAAAATATTCACTGTTTATTTCCAGTTCAAATAATTGACGTTCTTCCTTGAAATCGAAGGGTTCTTTTTTTAAAGTTTGCGTTGGATGTATGCCATCCAGAATTATTTGAATATAATCAATAATACGTTGAATCGAATGTTCAGACGTTTCATGTGAATATTCAAATTTTTTAGGTAAAACCATTTCTATCGCAGCTAATTGTCCTGCAAGAGAAGATAAGGATAAAAACAGTTGATATGGATGAATTCGTTCTTGTTGGAGCATTGCTTCAAATGGCGGAATTACTGTAATAAATGTTTTCAAAATATGACTTTTATGATCAAATGTTCCAACAATGCTTCTCATTTTTTCTGAAATGGTTTCACATTCTTTATATAATTTGTTATTTTTCTCCAAATATAGCATGGGATAAGCGATCTCTATCGATAATTTATCCCCAATTTTTTGAAAACAAACCTGTATTTCAAACTCTAAGCCGCCATTGCTAATTTTATCTAATACTATTTTGGGTCTGAGCCGAGCAATATATTTTTCTTCTGTTTGTTGATCTTTAAAGACATTACTGTTTTTGACTGGAATGGGTTCCCCTTTTACCTTGACATATTGATTATCTTTATTTGGAATGCTTATGAAAACAGAAGCCTTCTCTTTGTCTTTGTAATGGGATAAATCTACTGTTAAAGTATCTGTATCACTGGTGCTGTGTTCAAAATTCTTGTCTTTTGTTTTATCTTCATGTTGATTTTGATCTTTAGAATAATAAATCATTCGACCATCAGGTAATAAAGCGTCTAATTTTAAAATTTGAAATTGAAAAGTTTGTTCATCAAAATGATATTGAAGTTCTTTTATCCCCCAATGATAAGAAAAAAGTGATGCATGATATTGTACGATTTGTTCATGACGCTCACTATATTCTTGTAATAGAAATTCATTAAAACGCATCCCATCTTTAAATTCTATTTTTTCTGGGATGTTATAGGCTTGAATGATAGTGTCGTTAGTTATATTCACAAGCATTTCCTCCAGAATCCATGATTGGCAGGTTTTAGAGACTTTACCTTAAAGTCTTCTTTGCCAAGATTTATTTGCATTCCATACTTAAATTCATCTGAATGTATAACATGTCGAAAACTGTTTTTTTCAGCATATTTATATGAATAGATATAATTGGCAAATACGACTCCGCCAATTCTTTTTTTTGTTGAAACAAATTTGGAAAACAGTGTTGCGATTATTGATTGAGAAACATCTATAGTTTCATTGGAAACGTGTTGTCCAGGTGTCCACACTTTTTCAAAAAATTGACATAGTTCTCCATTGATATTTTTAAAATCCTCTTTTTCTGAAAACCATTCTTTGGCACTTTTTTCAATGAGTTTGTCATATATTTTTTGATCATAAGTGATGATAATATCGACTGCAATAGGGTTGTTGCGATTGACTTCATCATGGATGATTGGGGTTATTTGCATTTTGTTTGGGAACAGGTTTAGGCTACATGATGTTAATACTACTAAGGATAAAAAAATCACAAAAAAAATAAGTAGCCTATTAATATTATTATTAATAGTTGATATATATAAAAACATTAATCAAACAACTCCTTCGAATTTTCAGTCTGTAATACCTGAATAGTGTCCTTTAGTCGCATAGGTCTATATGTTTTGGTTTTCTTAAAATTATGAATCATTTGTTTTTATTTCGTCACCACGTTTTGCGTGTGATTAATTATGCAAAACTCCGGCTTCTCATGATGAAAAGAATGATTGAGTGAGAAAAATTATATATTCTACGCCGGATCAACAAGCCTTCATTATCATGCTAAGCTGGAACGAGTTTTCCTTTTTATTTCATCATGGTTCAAAATACTAAAATTGACCTATGCTCCATCAATCTAATGTTAAGTCTTCAAAATCATCAAAATATCTTTGCTTAGAAAATTTCTTCTTCCATTCTCCCGAAGCATACCATCCTGCCATCTCGCCACTATCTGTTAGGTCAACCATATTGCCTTTATTAGATTTAAATACAAGCTGGAGATGAGCATTATCAATAGCGTCTAAAAGATGAAAAAGAACCTCATCTACGCAATATAATACTAATGCTTTTGCAAAATTTTCATTCATTCCATCATCGCAAAGACTTCTTAATCGCTTCGCACCTACATCTTCAGAGTTTTGATCAATTAAAATATCACAGCTATCAATCGACTCATCTCTTACCTCAGTAATTAAAATTTTTGCGAATTCTTCTATTTCTTTTTCTGTCATTTTTTACTCCAAGGGATACGAGTTGGTTCTAAATCTTTAATCTTTTTTCGTAACTTCTTTATAGCATTTTGAACTGTTTTGGTTGCTATATTTTTATCAACTTCAGCAGCTACTAATGCTTTTATCTCTATCTCTTCGACTATTTTCCAAGTCAGTGTTTTTCCTTCTTTGCTGAACGCGGTATACAACTTAGATTGCGCACCAGTTATCTTACTATGTGTAATTTTTTTCATCTTTAACACATCCAAAGGTATTGCAGGCGCCTTATTGAGATCATAACCTGTTTTGTCGCCTCTAAATATTGATTTTGCTGGTATATGGTGGCCTCTTCCTTTGTCGTAACGTTCAAGAGGAAGACTATCCAATTCTTTACATTCCAAACCAAAAGGGTCTATCCATCCTGTTGGGTTAATTACATATTCATATGAGTTTATTCCACCAGACAAACCTACAGGATCTTGATTGATAAACCGCCCTGTCATTGGATCATAGTATCGAAATCTATTATAGTGAAATCCCGTTTCTACATCAAAATATTGCCCTTGAAATCTCAAATGATTCGTAATTTTTTTAACATTAAATTTTAGAACCTCACCATATGCACGATAACTTACCGACCAGACAATTTCTCCAATTTCATTTGTTACCTCCTGAGGTGTCCCCAAATGATCAAGGTGATAATTATAAACACTATCATTTTGAACAAATGCCACAGGAAGAAAGGTCTCTGGTTCAAATATATATGTTTTAGAGTTGCTATCACTTTTTTCACTTAATAATACATTACCATTCCATAAAAAATATGTCTCACCAGATGTATTTTTTTTGTAAATTCGTCTCCCCAAAGCGTCGTATTTATACTCAAAAATTTGGGTGCCTTTTTTAACCGCTACTAATTGGTTCAGTGTATTATATTTGTATTCTGCAAGGACTTCTCCATGTTTACCTCGTGTTTCTTTTATTAGGTTTCCAGCCGCATCATAGTAAAAATAGCG
>Ga0272440_1001865_pt1 | contig 16861 bp, 3 predicted proteins | sample SSMMMBAug17_FD_192440 | JGI IMG/M metagenome (GOLD analysis project Ga0272440, IMG submission 192440) | Marine sediment archaeal communities from Little Sippewissett salt marsh, Falmouth, MA, United States - SSM-MMB-Aug17 | ecosystem: Environmental > Aquatic > Marine > Wetlands > Sediment ... | reverse complement strand
CATGGTAATACTGATGCAGATTATGCAAAAAACCGGCGGGTTGTGATTGGTGTGAATGATTAGTTTCAACCATGTGTAACCCAAATTGCAGGTCAAACCGAAACCAAGCCGCTGCGCAAAACCAATGTAGGGGCGAACATAAGGTTCGACCAGACAGACGAATAACAACATATTGACTACCATATACCTGAAAATTGATGATCGCTTAGTTATTCACTCATTTTTTAACTTTAAACGCGGCATAATCATTCTTCCTGGCCCCATTTGATATATTGTAACACCTGTTTTTGGGTCTTGAACAATTGAACTGGCACCTTCAGTGGGACTTGAACGCGGAAGATTCCATGCATTAATTCCTGACGCAATTGTTACATTAATGGTGATTGTATCTGTGCCATTTTCATGGCCATCATCTACCTGTAACACAAATGAATCATATCCAATAAAATCGTGGGTGGGTGTGTATTGTATACCTGGCGCCACCCCATTCTCAGAAATAACAACAGTTCCATGATTTGGACCCGAAAAAATTGTCCATGTTAATGGGTCATTGTCAGCATCTGATGCAGTTATTGTGGGGGAGATCCATTTTCTTGGCCAACAATTATAGTCCATGAGAACAGATACAGTATCACCTTGCGCAATATTTGGCGCTTGATTGATCACCCCAATAATATACTCAAATGCTGTAATACCCGATATCGTCAAAGCGTCTGCATGGATATTTTGAGTGGCTGTTATGGCCGTCCATATTGAAACAGTTTGGTCTTGCCTGGCATACAATTGAAGGTTGTGTTCATCTGTGGCAATCGGATTGCCTGAATATTGGTAGCACATTTCAAAAACCATATTACCAGATCCTACAGGAAAAACACCCCAATGACGATTTTGATCCAAAAAAGCGCAATCTTTATCTGTGTTGCTATAATTGGGAGCGCCTTCCATTTGAACCACATGGATGCCTTCAAATGAACCGAAAGTTCCTGTCACTGAAAAGGCATCGCCATCACTATGAAAGACAGTCGCATTAAAATCAGATGCGACCATTCCTGTATAATTATAACTACTTTCAATCCCTAACAGGACGCCAGATGTTACCCAGTTGCTATCATCCATAGATGAAAGGTTTCCATGATGTTCATTATCAGTCAAATCTTTGAGAATTGTTCCAGATGAATGATCAAATCGATAGTATGCCACCAGATTTTCTTCACTTCCAGCGAGTTTTTTACACATGACGTTCTGAATATCTGTTTGTGTTCGAATGCCATTCCAAATGCGCAGCTCATCGAGCTCTCCTTCAAAATACAGACCGGCAGTTCCCCATTTTCCGATCATCATATCTCCAGTTCCTTGATAATCATTGTCTGCTTTTCCGGTTTCTATCACAATCCCATCTCGATAAAATGTCCAGTCATTACTTGTTTCTTTATATGACATGGCCCAGTGATGCCATTCATAATCTGGAAATGAATCTGTTGAATCCAGCGCATCAAGATAAAAATCTGTTCGAAATTTTTCCCATCGAAATCCAAGAAATAATCGCTTATGTATTAAAGCTGTTCCTTGTCCGAGAACACATCTGTATTCTGGCGTGTGTGCAGTTCTTTTTGCCCAAAATTCAACAGTAAAAGATTTATTTGAAAGATTAATATCACCAATATTGACATACTCAGGAAACCCATTAAATCGCAAGGCATTGCCTGAGCCTGAAGGTGAAACAATGACTGTAAAGTCATTTGTTCTTGTGTGTCCTTCGGAATCTGACGCAAGAATTGTTATTGTTGTTTTTCCATGCGACGCGTTATTGGGGGAAACTGTTATGGTCAGATCAGCTTCTACAAAGGCAGTGGTGTTCAATACGCAAGAATATGTGCCTGAACAAGAAAGTACGATATCTGATAGCTTTACAAGTGAAAGATCACTTGATGACGCAATAATTGTGATATCACCTCCTTCAGAATCAATGATTGAAAATGGAAGTTCTCTTCCAGGGCAGCTTTGATCGTCTATATCTGATATATGTGGCGCTCTATTTTCTCCTGGAATATATTCTAATGCAGTTGAGCCATTTGTCGTAATAAGATGATTATCAGTATCAGTTCTTATTGTGCTTGTTTCTTTCCAGGCTTTGGTTGCATTATTGCGTGTTGCCAAACTCAGATCCAATTCCGAGACAATTCCAGAAAGCCCATTATAGCGATAATTTACTGCAAAACTTAGGTTTTGGCCAACAGGAAAAACGCCCCAATAATGACCATCCAGAAGGGGTTCCCACTGACGAGGAGGTATGATATTTGTTGGCGGTTCGTCAATTAAATATAAATGAATTCCTGAATAATGTCCACTATCGCCTGTAACTGTGAGTTGGTCTCCATCAGCATGTGTTAACGAGACTTTATAATCACTGGCAGCAACCCCATCATAATCGAATATCGTTGAATCTCCAATCGCAGCCCCAGATATGACCCAGTCTGTATTGGCGTCCATGTTCATTAATATGCCATTGTTATTGCCACCTTTATAATCATCAACAAAAACACCTCGACTGTGATCCATGTGATAATAATCAAGCAAGTCTGGCTCTGAATCAGGAGATAATTTTTTGCACATGTTGGCCCGAATCGCTTCAGAAGATCGCGCGCCATTCCATAAGCGAACTTCATCAATCTGGCCATCAAAATAGTAACTCTCATTGGAGTCTTGATACGCGCCAATCACATAATATGTATCTCTGTAGTAAATATTTCCATCATAACCCGGAACAAGGGAGGCCACTTCCACACCATTCACATACAAACGCATGGTAACCCCATCGTATGTACCTGCGATATGATACCATGTATTTGTGACATAATCATCATCTGTTTCCAGATAATAAACTTCATCAAAGGACCCAGATTGTGTTGTAACACCAAAATAGAACTTGTTTGCAGACATCACACCTAATACCCATCCGCCTTCAACATTTAAATTATCATAAATAAACCCAACAATGCCTTCCCAATTTTCAAACGAATTTACTTTAACCCATGCTTCAACAGTAATTGTTGCAGGCATGCCAATGCTGGCAGCAGAAACACTCCCATCACTCATAGCGACATACGCATCAGAACCATTAAAATTAAGGGCATTCCCTGCTCCTGGCTTAATTTTCCCCCCTGTTATGGACACATTATCGATACAAAAAGCAGGGTCCCCATCTTTTTGGTTATCATCATTACTCCATTTAAACTTCAAATCTATTTGATCCCCCGCATATGCTGAAAGATCAAAGCTTTTATGTGTCCATGTATTTTGATTCACAAATTCCTTGGCATCACTTAACAAAATATCCGAGCCATTGTTAATATAAAGCTCTCCATAATCGAAATACACGATAAATCGTTCTCCAACGCCTTTCCAATCAAACGATAGTCTGGCATCGATATAGCCGTCTAAATCAACAGTTCGAGTCAGCCATGATTCGGACGATGCATTTTCATTATAGGTTGATGTGGTTCCATTATCCTGAGAAATATATGCCGATTTTGTACTGCTATAGCTTTCTGCCGTGCCGACAGTCCATTTATTTGTTTGTCCATCAGTCCCAAATTTCCATGCCGATGTATCGTTTTCAAAGTCTTCAGATATGATTGCTTGTGCTGATGTATCAATATCAATTGTGTCTGTGACAAGTTTGAATTCAGTTACAATTATATTGATTTTTGCAACGTTCGAATTTTGCTTGCCATCATTGACAATAAATGAAAACGAGTCAAAACCTGTAAAGTCAACATCTGGTGAATAGGTTGCAAAAGGAAACGTTCCAGAAACCTGGCCATGTTTGGGATCATCAACAAATGAAAGGTTTAAAGTATCATGATTTTTATCTGAAGCTTTTAGATAAAAACGTTTAGCGGTGTTTTTGGATATTAGAATGCGATCAGAAAGAGCTTCTGGGGGATAATTGATATGCTTGACAATAATTAAGACTTGCCCGGCTAAGGAATTCACGTATCCATCATTTGCAATATATGAAAATTTGTCAACACCACTATAATTATTGTGAGGGACATAGGTGATATTAGGCAGATCACCTGTTAATTCACCATGTTTCGGATGATTAAGGATCGAAAAGCTTAATGGGTTGTTATTGGGGTCTGTTCCTGTGAGTGTTATTGGTTCGGGTGTATTTTCCAATAATGATATCGTGAAATTTTCGACGACCGGTGGATCATTATCAGGTGACACAATCAACTGAACAATGGCTTTGTCTGATTTGTTATTGCCATCATCCACCTGGAATGTCAGAGAATCAGTTCCAAAAAATCCATCGTTTGGCGTATATATGAGATCTGGAAGCGTCCCTGATAGTTGTCCAAAACTCGGATGAGACAATAGCATGTAAGTGAGTGGCGTATTTTCAGCATCATGCCCAGATAATGAAAAACCAACCGATTGACCTTCTTTTAATGTAATTTTCATATCATTGCCAGTGGGCTGATCATCAGAAGGTTGAATCATGATATGACAATACGCAGTCTCCGAATCAATTTGTCCATCATTTGCCTTATAATGAAACGAATCAGTGCCAGAATAATCTGGATTGGGCGTGTAAATCAAATTGGGTGGAATGCCAGATATGCCACCATGTTCTGGCGTTGAGACAATATAAAAGTATAGCGGGTCATTTTCAATATCTGTTCCTTGAAGGATAATTGTTTTTTGAGAATCTTCATTTAGGGTGACAAACAGATCAAACACAATGGGTTTATCGTTTATTGGTTTTATTTCAATATCCAGTGTCATATCATCTGACATCAACTGGCCATCGGATATATAAAAACTGAAACTGTCCTGACCAAAATAATTGGTCTCTGGTGTATATAAACTTTCAGGAAACGAATGACTGATTGTTCCTTTGAGCGGGGGGGCTTCTATGTAAAAATATAAAAAGTCATCATCCGGATCACTGGCAATGTCGGCTAAAGAAAATGATACATCTTCATTGATCTGAATTTGTGAAAAGTTCACTGTTGGCGGATCATTTACAGGAATGACATGGATCGTAATATGGGCACTTTCTGAGCTTTCAGTTCCATTACTCACCATAAAATCAAGACCATCAAGACCATGATAATCAGGATCAGGCGTAAAAATCAGATCTGGTAAATGACCGGATAATAATCCATGCAAAGGATATGATACAATCATATAATGGATTGATTTATTGGACTTGTCTGCCCCTGACAATTGTATTGAAACTGGCGTATCTTCATTTGTAAAGACATCTTGAGACATGGCAATCGGAAATTTATCAACAAAGGGTGAAACATAAGCTTTAATACAATTATTTGAGTTGGGAGATAATGCTGTTAAGTCAAAGAAAAGTAAGCCATCATCACTCACATAGCTTTGTTCTGCTTTAGATGTTGCTTTTGACGTATATCCCATGATGGGGACCTCAATGGGAATACCATAATCATTATTTAATCCAGAAAAATTGATCACCACAATAAAGGAGTTTCCCGATGAAACCAGAATCGGCTGATCTAAAGGAACCATGTAAAATCCGCTGTATTCAAATGAAGTTGCTTTTTGTTCAAGTAATGGGTTTGAAAACCGAGCATATCCATTTTCGATATGCATTTGCTGGTAAACTGTAATTGTACAACTCATATTCGAGCCTGTTGTATAAAAACCAACACCTGTTATTTCAATATTTTCATCTGCAACAAATACATTGGCCGCCCAATCGCTGCCATCGCCACTGCCAATGGAACCGGTCCAGCCGAACGTGTCATATTGATATATTTTTTGAAAGGAACGAAAATGATTATCGTGATCTTCAAAATATCCAAGGGTTGAAAATGCAATACTTTCATCAAAATAAGAGACATAAAAATAACCATTATCCCCCCAAGTCGGACCAAAACTATTACGAACAATAAATGCCCCTTTATCCGGAGCACCTGGAATGATTCTATTGTCGTTCCATCCCACAATAACAATGGCATGATTTGAATCATTCAATGAATTATCCGGATCATCATAATAATAATCAGAAGATTCTGGGAAAAAATACGTGTTTTCATCAAAATATATCGAAGAATAGATGGCCCCATGCTGATATATGGCACGTTTAATGTAATCAATATCGTTTATATTAAATCGGGTCGGCAAAAAAATTACAGAATCAATATAACGTGTCGGCTGACAATGCTCGCAGTATTCATTTGTCAGTGGGATATATGGATCTTCAGATTCATGAATCGGTCCATTATCATTTACCAAATAGGCTGCACTCATTTTAATGTTACCGCCAGAGCAGGGGGCAATATCAAATTGATGGCTATTGCGCATATGGTTTTCTGAAAAATCGTTTTCATGATCCGGTAGATGTCGATTGATTTTGAAATAGCTTTCAAGTGCGCCAAATGTCGCAAATGTCCAACATGAACCACAATTGAGCTGATTTCGGACAGGTGTAAGCAGACTGTCGTTTAAATATCCATCATTGTTGGGATCTCGTAGGTCAAATAACGTGATGTCGGGGATGTCTGTCATATCTGTTATTGATGGTTGATGTGTTTCAGAAGTTATGGGATCCGGTATTAAACCTAAAGAAGACAGGGGATTTGAATACGTTCTTTTTCTATTATTTTGATTATTTTGCAAAATCATCTGATATTTTGAAAATTTGGGGTTGAGTGGCGCAATTTTCATTTTTGTATATTCATGAGAATATAAATCCGGAATTAGAATACATGAAAGGAATAGATGAATTAAACAAAATGTATTTATATAAATTTTTTTCATCGTTTTCTATCTTTCTGTTTGCTTATCCTATTATAAATTAGGATGTTAAAAAATTAATTGAAAGAATTTAACGTCCGATTGCTATAATAATAGGAAAATGGAAACAGTGATAGAAAACCATGTTGATTGATCAATTGTATGAATACATATGTTATAATATTACATTACAGTGAATCAATATTTTAAAAAGAATTGAAATCATGAAATAAAGGAATGTCTACAAAAAATATCATATATGTTATGCAAATAGCGTTATTTTTTCGCTTATGCATATATCATGCCGACACTTAAATTTTGTTGCTTGTTTTGATGGTTGAGATCTGATAGGTAGAAAAAAGTGAAACCAACAGGACCATTTGGGCGTTCTAGCACGTGCGTCTCTCCAATGTTTGTTACGAGTGATCGTGTCTGTTAAAAGGTTCGATTTTTTTGGGAATGCGGCTTTCAAAAAATTGAGATGAAAAATTAAATCTTGTTATCTCGACGCATATATGTAACAAGAAAAATATGATGTTTTGCGTTATTCAAAAAAAAATCTTGCAATATAACCATTTGTTAATATTATACATTTAAGAAGGCGATAGCGTTGTTTATATTTAGTGATATTTCAGCAGGTTAATTGGATTTGCAATGTAATCAAATTTTTGGGTATACGCCTCCAAATTGCGGCTTATAAAAAAATAATCACTAACCATAAAGGTGGTTTTTATGAAAATACACAGTTCCATGAAACACACAATTTTATTACCTGTTATTCTCTTCATAAGTATATATAATGCTTATGCATCGAATAATAACTTTTTTGTCATTCCGCCATCATTCACGCAAAATCAAACGCAGGATATCTCAATTCCGCTGACAATGAATAATTTGTCCAATTTGGATATCAGATCCATAGAACTGAATATATCCTATGATCCTTCTGTTCTGAACGCTACTGGCATTTCCTTGACAGGCACTGTGCTGGAAAATGAAAACTATCTTTATGCATTTAATACCGATATTTCAGGAATCATTTATGCCATGTTTGCATCTCATGCCAGTCATTTTACGGGTACTGGTTTATGCTTAAATCTAGATTTTACTGTCATTGGGTTATCAGGGGAGACATCAGATATTACCATATCCAGAGCAATCGTCAACAACCAGGCGGTATCGACTTCAGGTGGCATTTTAACAGTCGCACCAGATACCACGCCCACATTTACAGGTATGATCCCCCATTCAATCAATGAGGATACCTTTCTGTCTACCCGCCTGACAATCAGTGATGATGCAACCCATCCTTGCGACTTAACGCTGACCATTATTTCTTCTGATGAAACAGTGGTGCCTGCAAACACTATTTCCTATACCTGTCTGTCGGGCAACTACACATTTTCAATCACACCTGTTGCAGATCAACATGGCCTGGTTACCATCACACTTGTTGCTGAAGATTCCGGTGGATTGACCGCCTCAGCATCCTTTGATTTGACTGTGGTATCTGTCAATGATCCACCAGTGATTTCTTCAAATACAATTCTTGAAATGAATGAGGATACGACCAGTACATTCAGTCTGACTGCAACTGATACCGAATCCCCAGATTGCAGTATGGATATCACTTTTGTTTCATCCAATAGGAGCTTGCTGCCTGAACAAAATATATCTTATACCTGCGAATCAGGCGTTTACAATATCTCCATAACACCTTTAAGCAATCAGTCTGGCAATGCCGACTTAACAATCACAATAACAGATTCTGAAAATTTAACCGCCACACAGATTATTGCATTGACTGTTCTTGATGTGAATGATCCACCTCAAATGGGAACGATTAGCGATCAAACCACTTTGGAAGACATTGCCACCAGCGTAATCAGCTTTACAGTGGCTGATAATGAAACCGCTCCATGCAGCATGAACCTGATGATGAGATCTTCAGATCCAACACTGGTTCCTGATGAATACTTATTGTCCATGTGCAGCGGCAACACGTATTCGATTGTCGCAACGCCAGCAATGAATCAATATGGCACAGCAGATATTTCTGTCACCATTACTGATGGCAGCGGCCTTGTGGCAAACACATCATTTACCCTGACAGTCATAGATGTAAATGACAGCCAATATATGTGGACAAACAATCAGGCTGCGGACATTGTTTTAGGGCAATCCGCTTTTAATACAAGTGCCAATGGACTGTCAGACAGTCAGATGGATTTGCCCGCTGCTGTGTGTATGGATAAGCAGACGGGTAAACTGTTTGTCAGTGATCGTAATAACCATCGTATCTTACGATTTAGTTCTGTCAATGCTGCGATCAATGGATCTGCTGCAGAAGCTGTTTTGGGACAGACTGATTTTAATGGAAATCTTCCCAATCGCGGAGGAATTGTTGCGGCAAATACCTTGAATTTACCCAATCGTTTGATTGTTGATGCGTTTGGTCGTCTATGGGTTGCTGATATGGGGAATCATCGCGTCTTACGTTTTGACCATGCATCATCCATTGAAAGTGGGGCAAATGCAGATGCAGTGCTGGGGCAAAACACCTTTGCTGGAAGTTCAAGCGATACCACTGAAAATACATTCAACCGACCTGTTGGTGTATGGATGGACCCATCCGGCACATTGTGGGTTGCAGAGCAAAATAATCATCGCATTTTACGCTTTGACAATGCCGCGTCAAAAACCAATGGTGCAAATGCAGATGGTGTGCTGGGTCAGATGAACTTTGGATCAAGTTCAACCGGAATGGATCAGAACACGATGAATGAACCGCACGATGTATTTGGAATCAATGATGGTACGATATTTGTTGCGGATGTCAATAATCACCGCGTACTTCGGTTTGACAATGCTGCACTGAAAACCAATGGCGCCAATGCGGATGCTGTCCTGGGTCAAACTGATTTTGGATCAAATACCAGTGCTGCAACGAATTGTAATTTCAATGCACCATTATCTGGAATGATGGGACATGCGTCTCAATTATACGTATCTGATATGAATCATCATCGGATTCTCATCTTTAATGATCCATTAAATATCGCCAATGGGGCATCTGCGGATTATGTTCTGGGACAACCCAATTTCACAAGTGCCTCTGATAATAATGGCGGAATCTCAGACAGAACATTAAAATATCCCCATTGGATTTTCTTTGATGCGTCCAATCACCATCTTTGGGTGCCGGATGCACATAATAATCGTGTATTACGTTACACCATGCTTCTCAAAACGCCACCTGTAATAAGCCAGATTGCAGATGATACAATTGATGAAGACACTGTCTCCACTCGTCTCAGTTTTACAGTGACAGATATAAATGAACAGGTCCAAACCATCACATATATGTCTTCTGATACCAGTCTTGTCAGCACAATGGGCATTACGTTTACTGGAAATCAGGTCTCTACCAATGGAACAACATACACAGTAACCACCACAGCAACTGCAAGCACAGTTACATTAAACATTCACCCGGAAGGTGATCAATCAGGGACAACAACGATTACGATCACTGTGACTGATACTGATGGCATGACTGCCACGCAATCATTTACGTTATTTGTATCACCAGTTAATGATACACCATATGTTGCCAATCCGATTACAGATCGAATTGCCACTGAAGGAAATGCATACGCATATACAATGCCTTCCAATACGTTTGTAGATATTGATTTCGGTGATACGCTCACCTATACAGCCACGCAATCCAATGGCAGTGCTCTACCCGAATGGTTAAGTTTTGATCCTGACACAGGGGTATTCAGTGGATTACCGACAAACACTGATGTTGGCGCGATAACGATTACTGTCATCGCAACAGATAACTCCGCACAATCAGTCACAGAAAATTTTGTGTTGAGCGTCAATAATACCAATTCATCACCAATACTGGATCACCCCATTGCTGATCAAACAGCCACACAAGATGTGGCGTATTTCTTCACATTTGACGAAAACACATTCAGTGATGAAGATGTTGCTTTTGGTGATACCATTTCCTATACAGCCATGCAGTCTGATGGCAGCATGTTACCATTCTGGCTTACATTTGATAATGTCACCCGCAGTTTTTCAGGCACACCGACCAATTATGATGTCGGTATGTATCCCATTAAAGTGATCGCCAAAGACACCCTGAACCAGACAGCAATAGATACGTTTTATCTGACAGTTGAGAATGTCAATGATGCCCCAGAAATCAGCGATATTTATAGAAACGTAGATGTTATTTCTGGTTTGACCATTGATGAAAACACTGCTGTCGATGATCTTTCCTTTTCAATTTATGATATGGATGTCGATGACACCACTTTGACTGTATCTCTGGAATCATCGAACATCAGCCTTGTGCCAGTCTCCAATATGAGTTATTCCTGCACATATGGGAGCTGCATAATGTCATTATCACCTGTTGCCAATGAAAGTGGCACAGCAAGAATTACAGTGATTGTCAGTGATCCCCATGGTCTGACCGCCTCAAATGCATTTGATTTAACAGTTACTGGTGTAAATAATCCGCCAGTTTTGGGAGGAATTTCAGATGAAACCATTGTTGAAGATTTCAATCTGCAAACGAGCCTGACAGTTTCGGATAGTGAAACGATTGATTGCAACAACCTGAATTTTTCAGTTGTGTCTTCAGATCATACGCTCATTCCAAATGAAAGCATTTCTTATACATGTCAGGCAGGCACAATATATCTATCTCTAACGCCTGCAAGTAACCAGACCGGAGTCGCAACCATTACAATTACAGTATCCGACCCGGAAGGGTTGACAGACGCTACATCGTTTGATGTCACTGTTTCAGATAAAAATGAACCTCCGAGTATCAGTCCTGAAACAATTGAAACGCAAACCACCTATGAAGACACATTGTTTGAGATCTCCTACACAATTACCGACCCGGAATCAAATCCCTGTCACCTGACAATTACAATAACATCATCTGATACAGTACTATTACCAGATAGCAATTTAAGCTATATCTGTAACGCAGACAACTACACCATGACATTCATGCCAACAAACAATATGAGTGGTGATGTGACGATTTCGATCCTGGCAACTGATGCCATCGGGCTGACAGATTTCTCATCGTTTACATTGTCTGTCATACCGGTTAATGATGCACCATTAATTACACAAACAAATGATTCGATCATTGATGAAGAAAGTATTCTGACTAAGAGTTTTACGATCTTAGATATTGAAGGAGATAGTCTGACAATAAGCGCCAGTTCTTCAAATACAAGCCTTATTTCATTGAGTAACATGACTTTCAGTGGAACCGGCGAATCACGAACGCTGACGATTACACCCACGACAAATGAATCTGGTTATGCCACCCTGACTGTTTCTGTCTTTGATGGCAATCTGACATCAACAACATCATTTACGTTGACTGTCAATGAAATCAACGACATTCCATTGATCGGTGAAATCGGCGATATCACACAATTTGATAGCACAGCAATTGAATCACTCGAACTGACAGCCACAGATATTGAAACATCAACATGTGATTTGGCAATGAACATATCGTCTTCCAATACCACATTGATTCCAACATCAAATATAACATACACCTGTGCGTCAAATAGTTTCTATTTAACGTTGATACCGATAAATGGCCAAACAGGAACGTCAGTGATCACAATGGTTATTACTGATAGTGGCGGTTTAACAGCGACATCATCCTTTACTTTGAATGTCAACCTGCCTCCAGAATTATCAGTGATTCCTGACATCGGCACAACAGTCGGGGCAATATCATTTACCTTTGTTGAAGCTGATGGAGATCCTGTTTCATTAACAGTGACATCATCAGACCAAACGCTGATTTCTGATGCCAATATTTCAATCAATGGGGAAACTGGCAATACCATTCAACTGGCAACCACTGCTGAAATTGTCCAAAGCGTTTCTTTGCAACTCATTCAGGAAAGAAATGTGCATGGACTGGCACGTATTACAGTTACCGCCAGTTCAACAGGTGGGACTGTCAGTGAAACCTTTCACGTGATTGTTTCACCGCCAGGCTCAGGCAATGCCTTATCATTTGATGGCTCAAGTAACTATCTTGATATACCCTATCATGCAAACTTGAACCCCTCAGTATTTACCATTTCGTTATGGGTTAAAGCGGAAGGCGGTGAAAACACCTATCGTTCTCCAATCACCATGCGCACAGCAAATTATCGCGGATTGATCATCTATGCTTCACCCACCAATCAATGGCAGTTTACTTTAGGAAATGGCACAGAATGGTTTTCAATTGCTGAAGCGCCAGTTGTTCTTGATCAATGGACACACCTGGCCTTAACCTATGATGGCAATGAAATGGCAGCATATGTGAATGGCGTATTGCAAGACAATATCACCATGTCGTATCTCCCACAAACATCATCTCCAATCAGAATCGGTGCTGGAAAATCTGAAACGACTGCTGATTATTTCTGGGATGGCCAGATCGATGAACTCAGAATATATCATATCGCTCAGACCCAGGAAGAAATTCGTTCGGTCATGTGTCAACGATTGGATGGATCAGAAACCGGTCTGGTTGCATATTATCGCTTTGATCATTTCTCAGGCTCAATACTGGCTGATTTGAGCGGTTCGAATTATCAGGGGGCTCTCTATCACATGGACAATAGCAACTGGATTACATCTGGTGCCGCATTGGGTGATCGCAGCGTATTTGATGCCATTGGTTCAGTGGCCAGTGATTTTTCAGTATCCCTGAGCCATTCAGATGGAGATACGTTGACCGCATATGGCGAAAATGGTTTGTATGCCGGTCTGCATGTCTATCTGGTCAATGAAGCGCCCGCATTAGATTCAGCCCCAGCAGGCTTTTCCACATTATACACAGATCACTATTTTGGTGTATTTCCTGTCGGAACAACGCCATCATACACTGTTTCTTACAATTATTCAGCGAATACAGGAATACCAACAGATACAGGTTTACGTCTCACTGGAAGGAGCAATAACAGCAGTGAATGGATGGATCTTTTTGCTTCATTGAATCAATCTGAAACAATTCTGAGCCAAACCGATATATCCGCATTTAGTGGACTTCCTATAACAGAATTCATCCCTGGCGTGAATCAAATGCCGATCATTGGGAGTATTTCAGGACAGACCATTGATGAAGATACAATGCTTACAAATTTTCCTGTTATAGCTTCGGATGCGGAAACAGATCCTTGCAGCCTGAGTATTGAATTTCATTCGTCAAATACGACATTGGTTCCTGTTGACAATATTTCATCCACATGCATCTCAGATTCCTGGTACATGACCATCGCACCTGTTGCCAACTTAACCGGAACGTCAGATATAACCATTATATTGACTGATACTGGTGGGTTGACTGTTTCTGAGAGCTTTACGCTAAGTGTATCTGATGTCAATGATGCCCCATTGCTCAGCATGATTTCAGATACAACAACAAATGAGGATACTGCGATTGGATCAATCAGTCTGACTGTTGCAGATATTGAAGATGCACCTTGCAATATGGATATTGCCATCACATCATCAGATACATCAATTATTCCCAACGAAAATATCAGTTATGTCTGTGATTCAAACACCTATACATTGTCAATGATACCCGCAGCAGACCAAAATGGTGTGGTGACCATTTCAGTGGAAATAACCGATAGTGGTACGTTAACTGCCATTCGTTCATTTGACCTGACAATAACAGCAGTCAATGATGCCCCCACCCTGGCAAATCCGATTTCAGATCGAATTGCTATTGAGGGAACATACTATTCATTTACATTTGATGACAATACCTTTGCTGACGTTGATTTTGAGGATTCATTAACATATGACGCACGTCAATCCAATGGAAACGCCTTACCCGCATGGCTCAGTTTTAATTCTGCAACACGCACATTCTCTGGAACCCCAGATAATAGCAACGTAGGTTCGATATCCATTACCATTACAGCAACAGATGAATCCGGCCAATCTGCGACTGATATATTCCAGTTAACAGTCAGCAATACAAATTCAGCGCCAGTTCTTGATACACCCATTGCAGATCAAACATCACTTCAAGATGAACTGTATTCATTTACATTTGCAGCACATACGTTCCGGGATGATGATGCTGGCGATTCCATTTCATATACAGCCATGCAAGCTGATGGCAGTGCATTACCATTCTGGTTAACCTTTGATGATGAAAACCGCACATTTACTGGCACACCATCCAATGATGATGTCGGCATGTATACCATTACAGTCATTGCTGAAGATACCTCCGGTCTGACAGCTGAGGACAGTTTTTATCTTACAATTGATAATGTTAACGATGCACCTGTTTTAGTGACGCCCATTGCAGATCAAACCATATTGGAAGATGTTGCGTATTCGTTTACAGTTCCTGAAAATACATTCAGTGACGATGATCCGGGTGATACTATCTCATCATATGTTGCAACCCTTGCTTCTGGCAGCGCATTGCCATCCTGGTTGACTTTTGATGGAAACAGCAGAAGTTTTTCAGGCACTCCCACCAATAATGATGTTGGAATATATACCATTACTGTTATTGCTGAAGATTCTTTACATCTAACAGCAACTGACAGTTTTTCTCTGACAGTTGTTAATGTAAACGATAGGCCGGAAATCAATGATATTTATAGAAATACATCCAATATTTCAATAACAGGCCTGACAATTGATGAAGACAGTTCTGTTCATGATATTACATTTACAATCAATGATATTGATGACACCAATTTGACAGTATCTCTGACAACATCCAATACCATCCTGATTCCAAACTCACGTATGAATTATGCCTGTACATTCGGAAACTGTACCATGTCACTCACACCAGTGGCCAATGAAAATGGCACTGCGACAATTTCAGTGATTGTAAGTGATCCTGAAGGTTTAACAGCATCAAGAGGGTTTGATCTAAATGTGACATCCATCAATGATATTCCAATGCTATCAGCTATTGGCCCACAAAATATCGATGAAGGTGAAACGATCCAGGTCCCATTTATGGCAGAAGACATTGAATCCAGCGCATTATTCATAACAGCGACATCTTCAAATCAGGTATTAATTTCAGATGAGAACCTTACGCTAACGCATGATGATAATCACTATACAATCACAGTCACACCCCATATGTTCCAGGTCGGACAAACAGATATTACAATATCTGCCAGTGATGGCACAGATGGCACGGCAACAACCTTCACTGTCACTGTGAATGAGACGCATTATACGATATCGGGCCATATCTCCAGCTATACAGATATTGCCGGCAGTGATATTCAAAACGTGGTCATGACACTATCAGGCACATATTCATATTCCACAATCACTGATGAATCAGGTTATTATGCATTCACAACAGTTCGTCCGGGCAGTTATACTTTGACAGCATCAAAGCCGGATGATTTCACTTTGGATCTCGCTGATGCCATAAAAATACTCAAAGGCGCTGTCAAGTTAATCAACCTGACCTGCCATGAACAGATTGCGGCAGATGCTTATATTGATGGCTATTTTGGCGCATTTGATGCGTCAAAAGTGGCGCACTATGTTGGTGGTTTGGGGGAATGTCTGAATGATGATTGCATATTCTGGCGATTTATTCCTGAAGAAATCTCGAGTTGTGAAACCTGGCCTTTGATTGAAATTGAAGATTCTCGACAATACATAGATTTGAAAGAGAATGCATATAACCAGGATTTTATTGGTATTGGATGCGGAAATGTTTCGCAATAGTAGGAATGCTCTGAAAAGGGTGCAATCCCATTTAGGAAATCTCTGAAAATAAGTTCCTCATTTAATAATTGTTTATTTTGTTTTTGAACCAGGATTACACTGAAGAAGATGAATAGAATTGACTCTTTCAGAAATGAGGAACTTATTATTTAAGTATTCCTTAGGGATGCTCAAAAAATAAATTCCCCATTTCAAAATGCTTGACTCATTAATTAAACACCAGGCATATGCGTACCAAACTGTTCATTTACGTTTTTTGAACCATGATTACACTGAAGAAGATGAATAA
>Ga0272440_1001864_pt1 | contig 16864 bp, 14 predicted proteins | sample SSMMMBAug17_FD_192440 | JGI IMG/M metagenome (GOLD analysis project Ga0272440, IMG submission 192440) | Marine sediment archaeal communities from Little Sippewissett salt marsh, Falmouth, MA, United States - SSM-MMB-Aug17 | ecosystem: Environmental > Aquatic > Marine > Wetlands > Sediment ... | reverse complement strand
CTAAATGGTATATTGGGATATTCTCAAATATTGAACAGAGACCGTCAACTAACACCTTCTCAAAAATCCGGTATCTCAGTGATTGAAAGAAGCGGCAGGCATTTACTCAACCTGATTAATGATATTCTGGATTTGTCAAAATATGAATCCAAAGCAACATCTACCAATAAAACCCATTTTCTGTTTGAAGCATCACTGGTCGATATCGCCAACATGTTAAGAATTAAAGCTCAGGATAAAAAAATTGCTTTCCAGACTCAGTTCGACAACAATTTGCCTTATGCTGTGTTTGCTGATGAAAAACGACTTTCACAAATATTAATTAACCTTCTGGGAAATGCGATTAAATTTACCGATCAGGGGCATGTGAGATTTAAAGTAGCACTTAATGATACGATTGTAGAAGAAAATACAGACTCGATACGCTTTATCATTGAAGATACTGGTGTTGGAATATCTGAAGATGATATCAATGATATATTCACTCCTTTTAAGCAAGTGGGTGAACAATCAAAATTTACAGAAGGAACAGGCCTGGGGCTTTATATCTCTCGAGAGTTAATTCGATTAATGGGTAGTGACATCCATGTCGAAAGCCAAAAAGAGGTTGGCACCACTTTTTGGTTTGATCTTTCGCTAACACGATCAAACCAAAAAGATATTGTTCTTAAAGATACCGATCAACCGGTTTATGGTTATCTTGATAAAGAAACATTGGAACCTATAGTGATTAAAATATTGATTGTTGATGATCGCTGGGAAAATCGTGTGGTTTTATCTGATTATTTATTTTCACTCGGTTTTGAAGTTATAGAAGCCATTAATGGAAATGATGCCCTGGAAAAATTTAAAGGTGATCCTGTTGATGCTGTGATTATGGATTTGTTAATGCCTGTCATGGATGGCTATGAAGCTACTTTGGAACTTAGAAAAATGACCCGTTCGTCTTCATTAAAAATAATTTCAGTCTCAGCGAGCCATCCCAGGATGTCATCTGAGGAACTGAAAGCAAAAGGGATGGACGCTTTTATTGAAAAACCGCTTGATTTTAGAAAATTGCTGGAGACTCTTTCAGAACAATTAAATATTAAATGGATAGTTGAACCCCAAAAAAAAGAATCCACGGCTGATGATTCACTGGATTATCGAAAAGATAGTCGCAAACATTTGATTCCACCTCAGGAACAACTGAAAATTTTGAAAAAGTTAGCGTCAGGTGGTGACATTATCGCTATACGAAACAAGCTGGATGAACTGGCAAAAGAAGATCAGTCATATCGTGAATTTGTAGCTGAACTAAAAGAACTGAGTAAAAATTTTAAAATAAAAGAAATCAGGATTTTGGTTGACGGATACCTTAACCATCAATCATAAGGAGAAAAATGGACAGCCAGGTTCTCAAGCAAAAAAAAATTTTAATTGTTGATGATAATATTTCTCAAGTTGGGCCTTTAATAGATTCCTTTATTCAACATAATGCCATTCCATTAATTGCTCAAAGTGGAGAGGATGCACTGGCGTTGATTCAAGAGAATCGACCCGATATTATATTGATGGATATTGTCATGCATAGCGGTATGAATGGTTTTCAAACCAGCCGGCTCATCAAAAATAATCCGAATCATAAAGATATACCGATAATTTTTTTGAGTTCTTTGAAATCTTTACCAGATAAACTAAACGCATTTGAAGCTGGAGGGGTTGATTATATTGAAAAACCACTTGAAATCAAAGAGGTTCTAATTCGTGTAAAGACACATTTAAAAATTCAACAGTTGCAAAATCTGTTAATTGAAAAAAATGAAGAACTTCAAAAAGCCAAAGATTTGGCAGAACATGCCAATGAATCAAAGAGTATGTTCTTAGCCAATATGAGCCATGAAATTCGAACGCCCATGAACAGTATTGTTGGTATAGCAGATCTTTTGTCATCAACTCACCTTTCTGAAGAACAAAAAGAATATACCACAATATTAAAAGAATCCTCTGCACATTTACTGGGTTTAATTAATGATATATTGGATTTATCAGAAATTGAATCAGGTAAATGTCATTTGAATATCACTACCTTTGATTTGCACCACAATTTGGACGCTATTGTAAAACTGTTTTCACATCAAGTAAGAAATAAAGGACTTGATTTTTCTCATTCGATATCAACGGATCTGATTCAATTTGTCAAAGGCGATATGAATCGTTTAAGACAAATTTTGATCAATCTTGTTGGCAATGCAATGAAATTTACCTCAAAAGGCAGCATTCACCTGAATGTACAACGATTGGAAACTGATGAATTATCCCAAAATGAAAACCATCCATTTTGGGTTCAGTTTTCAATCCATGACACTGGCATTGGCATGTCGGAAAAACAACGCTCTCTTATTTTTGAAAAGTTTAGTCAGGGAAATCATTCCATTCGGCAAAAATATGGAGGAACAGGCCTTGGACTATCCATTTGCAAAAAACTGGTTCAATTGATGGGTGGGGAAATTTGGGTTGAAAGTGTCGAATCAAAAGGCAGCGTGTTTTTCTTTAAAATACCACTTTTACGCGGAAAAAAAGAAGATATTAGTGACAATTTTAATAATGGAAAAGAATTATCGAATGAACAGCCACAATCCCTGAATATTTTATTGGCCGAAGACATTCCGGTGAATATAAAAGTAGCTACCCGTTTGCTTAATCAAATGGGACATTCTGTATCCACCGCAAACAATGGACTTGAGGCTATTGATATACTTAAAAAGAATTCATATGATGTTGTTTTAATGGATTTGGAAATGCCAGAAATGGATGGATGTGAAGCGACACGATGTATACGCAATGGATATGCAGGAGAATCAAACAAGAATATTCCTATTATTGCAATGACAGCTCATGCCCTAAACTCCTTTAAAGAAAAAACGCGGGTTTATGGAATGAACGATTTTATTTCAAAACCGGTTCAGAAAAAAATGCTCTCCCAAATATTGTCCGCGATTGTTAAAAAAGAGTCTTTTGATCACCATTCAGTTCAATCGGCTGAATTGAAAGAAGACTGTATGTTTAACCCATCTATTTTAATCGAAACTATTGAAAATGATATTGATGCTGTTATGTCAATTTTTCAACAATTTTTTCTTGACAGTGATCAATATATTAATCAGTTGTCACATTCGCTTCAATCCAATAATTTTGAGGATATACAAAATGAAGCTCATGCGATAAAGAGTATTTGCGCCACAATTTATGCGAATACTTGCCAAGATTTAGCTCGAAAGATTGAAATAGCCGCTATGGAAAAAGATCGGCATGAAATTGACCAGTACTTCCCTGTGTTGGTTGAGAAAATTCATGGTCTAAAACCCATTGTTGAAAAAGAGATGAAAAGGTTACAAAATATTTAATGATATACTTCCATTTTTAGACATGCCAATAAATATGTAGCCTCTTTTCAAAAAATGATTATATTTTACAATGAGTGATAAATTTATGCAACTTTTTCGCTATAATTTCTATGTTTAAGGCCAATTCTGTTAGATTTGGGATGCCAACACCTTCTTTAAATATGGCACTGCCTTCTTTAAAAAGGAAGGCTTTTTAAAGAACTGTTTCTTGACAGTCCATAATAAATAGATTAATTATAAAAGATTTTTTATCCAAATTATTTTCAGGTCTATCATCAATAAATAATTTAAAAATAGTATTCTTAAGTAAGGATCACCGAGATATGAAAAAAGAAACAGATTTAATGAAACAACGTCGTCAAAAAATTCAGGCATTAAAAGATACTGGCTGTGCTTTATTTCCGAACGATTTTGAAGTTATTCACACCATTAGTGATATCCAGTCTGCCATAGAAAGTTCATCGGATGAGGCTCCATCAGATACCTTTACGACTGCGGGACGAATCATGGCGATTAATCGATTTGGAAAGAGTAGTTTTATACGATTCAGGGATAGCAGCGGGCAGATGCAGGCTTATGTTCAGAAAAATAAAGTTGGAGATGACGCTTATGCATTGTTTAAACAATTAGATGTCGGTGATTTTATAGGGATTACCGGGCCTGTTTTTAAAACACGTACTGGAGAATGGACGGTTCTTTGTGAAACGATCAAGTTATTGACCAAGACCATTCGATCATTACCTGAAAAATTTCATGGTATTAAAGATCCAGAAAAACGCTATCGCCAGCGATATCTGGACTTAATCATGAATGAGAAAACGCGTCATATATTTACAACCAGAAGTCAGGTGATACAAAGTATCCGCCAGTTTTTGCTTGATGATAAATTCCTTGAAGTAGAAACCCCAATGATGCACCCCATTGCCGGTGGTGCTGAAGCTGAACCTTTTAAAACACATCATAATGCTTTGGATATGCCCCTGTATTTACGCATTGCGCCGGAACTATATCTCAAACGCCTGGTCGTTGGTGGTTTTGATCGTGTGTTTGAAATCAATCGGAATTTTCGAAATGAAGGCGTTTCAACACGACATAATCCTGAATTTACCATGCTGGAATTTTATCAGGCGTATGCGACGTATGAACATTTAATGGATTTAACAGAAAAAATGTTCCAGACAGTTACCGAGAAAGTATTAGGCACAACCACTGTAGAATATCAGGGAGAGACCATTGATTTTTCTGGACAATGGAAACGCATTACGCTTAAAGATGCATTGATTGATATTGGTGGGGTGAGTCAAGACATCTTAACCGATAAAGAAGCTTTAAAGACATTTGCAGCGGAAAAGAAAATACCTGTCACCAAAGATCGAAAAATTGGAAAGATATTAACCAAATTGTTTGATATCCTTGTGGAACCAAAACTGATTCAGCCCACGTTCATTACCGCATATCCTGTTGAAGTTTCTCCATTGTCTCGAAAAAACGATCTGCAGCCAGATTTGACCGATCGGTTTGAGTTATTTATTGCTGGTCGTGAAATTGCAAATGGTTTTTCTGAACTTAATGACCCGGACGATCAACGGGAACGTTTTTTAGAACAGGTTGCAGAAAGAGAATCTGGTGATGCCGAAGCCCATCCTATGGATGAAGACTATGTCGAAGCATTGGAGTATGGTTTACCACCTACTGCAGGAGAAGGTATTGGTATTGATCGGTTAGTGATGTTGCTGACAGATGCTGCTTCTATCCGAGAAGTCATTTTGTTTCCACATTTGAAAAATAAATAGAAATAATTGTTTCTCAATTGTTTATTGAAAAAGTTCTTGTTAACACTAAAACAATATAAAATTCATGTCATTTGAATCATTTATCGGCTTTCGCTATTTGAAAGCCAAACGAAAAATACGCTTTGTGTCAGCATCGACCCTGATATCCATATTGGGAGTGACCGTTGGTGTCATGGCATTAATTATTGTAATATCAGTTATGGCTGGTTTTGAAGATGAACTAAAGCAGCGAATATTATCGGTTGCTTCTCATGTGCAAATCACCCAACATGAAGGATATTTTAAAACATATAAAGAAATCATGAACCAGTTGGCATCAGAAAAAAACGTCCGATGCATCAGTCCATATGTCCAAAGTCAGGTGATTATAAAAAGTCTTGCTGCCGTTTCGGGCGCTTCAATTTATGGCTTTGATTTCTCACTTCCACATCAACGAAAAGAAGTAGAATCAATGCTTAAACAGGGTACCGTTGATGATTTAATATCCCAATCCATCCCAACAAATGATCATTCCTATCAACCACCGGGTATGATAATCGGTCAGGAACTGGCAAAAGCACTAACCGTCAGACCTGGTGATTCTGTTTATGTGATTTCTCCGCGAGGGATATTATCTCCATTTGGACATTTACCGGCAATGAGACGATTTTTGGTTGTGGGTATTATGGCTTCCGGCATGTATGAATTTGATGTTGCTACAGTGTATATGAGGATTGAAGATGCACAAAAAATATTAAGAATGAATAACAGTGTCACCGGACTTTCACTGAAAACAACAGACATCTATCATGCTCAAAACCTCAGAGAAACCATCCAACGACAAATAGGACAGAAATATCGTGTTCAAGACTGGATACAAATGAATCAAAATTTATTTTCAGCATTAAAGCTTGAAAAAGTCACTATGTTTATTATTTTAACATTAATTATTTTAGTGGCCGCTTTCAATATTGCAGGAACATTAATTATGATGGTCATGGAGAGGACTCGGGATATTGCTATTTTGAAAGCAATGGGCACTCAAAAACGAAGCATTCGTAGAATTTTTGTCATGAATGGTTTACTGATTGGCTTGCTGGGGACTTTCATTGGTTGTTTTTTAGGAATTGTAGCATGTTTAAGCTTGAAAAAATATAAATTTATTGAGCTTCCCGGTGATGTATACTATGTAACAACGCTTCCGGTTCAACTTTCAGTTTCAGATATTGGATTGATTTCGTTTTCAGCTTTACTTATTTGTTACCTGGCAACCCTTTATCCGGCGCATCAGGCAGCAGCTCTTAATCCAGTGGAGGCCATACGCTATGAGTAATACGCTTTGTTTAAAAACGCAAGATCTCTATAAATGTTATCATAGCAAGGCTGAAAAAATTGAAGTGCTCAGCGGTATTAATTTTGAAGCATATAAAGGTGAAACCATTGCGGTTATTGGGGCATCAGGCATTGGAAAATCAACCCTTCTGAATATATTAGGAACCTTGGATCAGCCTGACTCAGGTAAAGTGTTTGTTAATGGATGTGATGTCTTTGCCTGTTCAGATGATGAGCGATCCCGATTTCGAAGTCGCTCAATCGGATTTGTTTTTCAATTTCATCATTTGTTGCCTGAGTTTAATGCATTGGAAAATACAATGATGCCTTTATTGATTCAAGGATATCGCAGAAGTAAAGCCTCGGAAAAAGCACGTGAAATTTTGGAGTTGGTCAGGCTTTCACATCGGTTGAATCATAAAATTGCCGAATTATCAGGTGGTGAACAGCAGCGAGTTGCCGTTGCCAGAGCGTTGATTCATCATCCATCACTGTTATTGGCAGATGAACCAACCGGTAATTTGGATCAAAAAAGCAGCGAGTATGTTCATACGTTATTGAAAGAACTGAATCAACATTTTAACATGACGTTGATTGTTGTCACTCATAACATGATGTTGGCTGATTTAATGGATCGGTGTGTGACACTTAAAAATGGACAATTAATCGAAAAAAAATCATAAGGAGATTCATGCATAATCGCATTATCACATTTGTCGTTATCATCTGTATATTTTTTGGCGCCTCCTTAGCCTGGTCAAAGGATGATGTTCGAATGGCTATTTTTCCCTTTGCAATCCATTCAACTGAAAATTTGGATTACTTTAGCAAAGAAATTCCAGAATTCTTAAAAAAATATTTGATTTTAGAAGGGGCTGAGCTTGTTCAACCCATTGATCAAGAAATTAAAGACTGGCAATTCAATGATGAGGAAATCAAAACCAATCGCAAGCAAGCTGAAACATTACATGTGGATTATATTCTTTGGGGACGTTTTTCAAAAGAAGGACAGGGCTTTACCTTACGTATTGCAATGGCAGATACTTTATATCAGGGGCCGGTTCGTTTTTTTGATGCTAAAGGAGACGATCTGGTTAATTTGAATGCCACTGTAAAAGACCTTGCCAAACAAATCTCTAATGCAATTTTAGATGTTCCGCTGATCAAAGAAATTGATGTTAAAGGAAATGAACGTATTGAATCGGCAGCTATTAAAAGAGCCATCAGATCCCGTGTTGGAGATCCATATGTTCCCGCCCGTTTATCCGAAGACTTAAAGCTTATTTTTCAGATGGGTTTTTTTGATGATATTCGAATAGAATCAGAAAAAACAATTGATAACGGCCGAAAAGTGATTTTTCTTGTGAAAGAAAAACCAACCATCTATAAAATACATATTAGAGGCAATTCTGTATTTGATGAAGAAAAAATTCGTGAAAATATTGATATTTCAATGGGATCAATTCTCAATATTTTTCGAGTACAGGAAAATATCAACCGCATTGAAGCCATGTACAAAGAAAAAAATTATCATAATGTGTCCATTGAGTATATTTTGAAAGACCGAGAGAACAATCAAACTGAAATAACATTCAAAATTACTGAAAACAAAAAAGTTTTGATTCATCATATTCATTTTATCGGCAATAAAGATTTTACAGAAAAAAAGCTGAAAAAAATGATGTATACTAAGGAAAAAGGATTTTGGTCATGGCTGACATCATCCGGAAACCTGGATTCAGAAAAATTAAATCAGGATGTTCTTATCATTCGAAGTCAGTATCATAACAATGGCTATATGGATGCTCGTGTTGGAGAACCTCAGATTTTAATAAAAGAAACGCACATTGAAATAACAATTAAGATTGTTGAAGGTCAAAAATATACATTAGGGGATGTTGATATTTCAGGCGACCTGATTTTACCTAAGGATAAAATGCTTCAATTGATAAAGTTAAAATCAAACGAAATTTACAACAGAGAGATCATACGTGATGACCTGACATTTTTAACCGATTTATATGGAAATGCCGGATATGCATTTGCCGATATTTATCCTAAAGTCAAAAAAGATGTCGAGACATTGAAAGTTCATATTAACTATCATGTAGACCAGGGAGAACAAATCTATTTTGATCGAATCATTATCAATGGAAATACCAAAACACGTGATAAAGTTATCCGAAGAGAACTTCGGGTGTATGAACAGGGATTATACTCTGGTGTTGGCATCAAACAAAGCATACGCAATTTGAATCGACTTGATTTTTTTGAGGATGTAAAAGTGGATACTCAAAAAGGGGTAACGCCAAACACAATGAATTTAAAAGTTGATGTTAAAGAAAAACCAACAGGTATGTTTAGTTTTGGTGGTGGATACAGTAGTGTTGAGAATGCTTTCATTGTGGGATCTGTTTCGCAACGAAATTTATTTGGCAGAGGTCAGATATTAGAAGCAAAAGGACAAATTGGTGGATCAACCAATCAATTCAATATCTCGTTTACAGAACCCTGGTTGTTTGATATGCCTCTTTCTTTTGGCGTAGACGTTTTTAACTGGACCAGGGAATACGATGAATATGACAAAGACAGTAAAGGTGGACGAATTCGTTTAGGTTATCCACTTTTCAGATATACTCGTGGTTATATCTCTTATGGATTTGATCGGTCAGAAATTGATAATATCGATTTTGATGCCCCCACATCCATTCAACTGTTAAGAGGTGTCAATGAAACGAGTTCTTCTGTTTTTACAATTCATTATGATTCCAGAGATCATATTTTTAATCCCTCAGAGGGAATGGACAATAGTTTTTCCATTGAATATGCTGGCGGTATTTTGGGTGGTGATATTGGTTTTAACAAATATGTCCTGAAGTTAGGAAAGTATTTTCCGCTGTTCTGGCATACGGTTGGGTTTATTCATAGTGAAGCAGGATATGTTCAAGAACATTCTGATGAAATAGTACCGGATTATGAACTGTTTCATTTGGGGGGAATCAATTCTTTAAGAGGATTTGATTGGGAAGATCTAAGTCCTGAAGAAATTATTGTTTTATCGGTCAATGATGATGGTTCATTGAACACCATCACTACAAAAGTTGGTGGAAATAAATATGTTCAGTTTAATGTAGAGTTTATTTATCCCATCATTCGCAGTGCCGGCCTGATGGGCGTGTTTTTTTATGACACTGGTGCTGTTTACGACGATGGTGTCCGAGTTCAATTTGATGAATTGAGAGAAAGCGCTGGCTATGGATTCAGATGGTTTTCACCCATAGGACCGATTCGTCTGGAACATGGGTATATTTTGGATCCAAAAGATAATGAAGCATCTGATGGTCGGTGGGAATTTTCTATGGGATCGGTGTTTTAAAATATTTTTGTATCGATACTTTAATTTTATTTAATCTTTCATAAAGGATTCTTAACTTGAATGACATTTTGGAACGAATAACACTTAATCCTGCGATAAAAGTTGGCAAGCCTGTTATAAAAGGGACTCGGTTGACAGTTGAGTTTATACTTAATTTATTGGCGAATGGTTCTACTATAGATATGATTGTTGATGAATATGAAGGGCTTACGAAAGAAGACGTCCTGGCATGTCTTTTATTTGCAACAAAATCTTTAGAAAACACATCATTTATGCCTCTGATGAAAGAAGCGGCTTAGATGCGTTTTATTGTTGATGAATGTACAGGACCATATGTTGCAAAATGGCTTCGAAAACAAAATCATGATGTTTTTTCAGTTTTTGATGATGATCGTGGTTCAACTGATGATGATATTATTAAGAAAGCTTATAATGAAAACAGAGTTTTAATAACAAATGATAAAGATTTTGGTGAAAAAGTATACAGAGAAAAATATCCCCATAAAGGAATTATTTTGCTGAGATTAGATAATAATAAATGGAAGAATAGAATTGAAGTTCTTAAAAAGTTATTAGATAATTATCAGCAGGATATATCAAACAAGTTTGTCGTTGTAACAGAAAAACGAATACGTTTTGCTGTATAAATTATAATAATGATAAGGAGGCTTTTTTTATGCGATTTAAAACCATTACAATGATATTAACCTTAACCATTCTTGCTTTTGTCATTCCTGCCTATGCGCTGGATTTAAACAAAATTGGTGTTGTTGATTTTCAAAAAATTCTTGAAACATCAAAAGTGGGTAAAGCGGCACAAACAGAGATTAAAAGTGAGGGTGAAAAAATGGAAGAAACCCTCAAGGAAAAAGGTGCTGAAATAGAAGCGTTGAAAAAGAAACTTGAACGCGATGCCCTGGTGATTGATCGGGATACCCGCTCTGATCGTGAACGGGAAATTCGAATTAAAATAAATGATATTAAGGCGCTGCAAAAAAAATATATGTCAGATTTCAGAGATCTTGAAGCTCGGATGATTGAGCGAATTCGCTCTCAGTTAATTGATATTATTGAAGAGATAGGAAAAAGAGATGGCTTTTTGTTGATTATGGAAAAAAGAGAAGCTGGCGTATTATATAGTCCAACAACAGTGGATATTACTGAAAAAGTAATCCGTATGTACAATAAAAAAGTGGAAAAATAACATGGCCATACCTTTAGGAGATATTGTCAAACGACTCAATGGGCAACTGAAAAATGGTAATCCTGATATGTCCATTCATGGGATAGCTCCTTTTGATCATGCTGAGCCAGGATCAATCACCTTTGCCATTGATAAAAAAATATTAAAGCGGATCAATGATACGCGTGCAGATGCCATTATATGTGGAAAAAATTTAGGTGATAAAACTGATATCACAAAAGCCCTCATAATGGTTGATAATCCATACGCTGCATTTGCAAAAGCCGCGAAATTTTTTCTTCCACAATCATCTTATTTACCAGGGGTTCATAAAAATGCTGTCTTAGGCGAGTCTGTGAAACTGGGAAATAATATCTCCATAGCTCCTGGTGTTGTAATTGGAAATGATGTCTCCATTGGCGATGATTGTGTTATTCGTGCAAACAGTGTTATTGGTGATGGTGTTACGATTGGAAAGAATACACTGATATATCCCAATGTAACAATCCTTGATCAATGTCTGATCGGAAATAATGTGATTATTCATTCTGGGACGGTGATTGGCAGTGATGGCTTTGGCTTTGCTCCTGATGGCGAACGATACGAAAAAGTACCGCAGGTTGGAATTGTTCAAATCGATGATGATGTTGAAATTGGTGCCAATAATACCATTGACCGGGCAACATTCGGCAAAACATGGATACAAAAAGGCGTTAAAATAGACAACCAGGTTCATCTTGCCCACAATGTTGTTATCGGAGAAAATTCTGTGCTGGTCGCTCAGGTTGGCATTGCTGGAAGCACAAAATTTGGGCAACATTGTATTGTTGCAGGTCAGGCCGGCATTGGCGGTCATCTGACCATTGGCAATCATGTTACCATTGGTCCGAAAGCTGGTGTTGCTCAGTCTGTTGAAGACCATCAAGTGGTCAGTGGTAATGTTGCCATGCCGCATAAACTCTGGTTAAAAGTTCAATTACTCATTCCAAAACTACCAGAATTAAAAAAACAAGTAGCTCGACTGGAAAAATTGATATCTAAAGATACGTTAACGCAAAAATTAGATGATTGATGAGCATTCTCCATAATTTTTGATAAGGCCGCTAATATATGGATTATAATTTTAATATACACGATATCATGAAACGAATACCCCACCGGTGCCCGTTTATCATGGTGGACCGAATTCTTTCATATACCCCTCAACAACAAATTGTTGGTTTAAAAAATGTATCCATGAACGAACCATTTTTTCAAGGCCATTTTCCAGATCGACCGATTATGCCTGGTGTGCTTATTATTGAATCCCTTGCACAAACAGGCGCTGTGATGGCATACGAAGAGCTTGTTGATCAGAATAGTAATCAATTCCTTTACTTATCCACTTTGGATAAAGTTCGTTTAAGAAAACCTGTTGTTCCCGGCGACCAGCTTATTCTATACCTGACTGTCATTCGAAGCCGGCAAAATGCCATAAAGATGAAAGGTAAAGCAATCGTCGATAACAAAACTGCGGCAGAAGCCGAAATCATGGCTATTTTATGTGCATAGTCATCATTGGCTGTTTTATCCAAAATACATGAATAATTCATATAAATAAAAGGAGTATTATAATGATTCATGAGACAGCAATCGTCGATAAAAAGTCAGAGATTGATAGCAATGTTGATATCGGTCCATATAGTGTGATTTCAAAAAATGTAAAAATTGGAAAAAATTCTGTTATTGGACCTCACGTTACTGTAGATGAGCATACAACGATAGGTGAAGATTGCAAAATTTTCCAATTTTCATCCATTGGTGCCGTTCCACAAGCACTAAAATTTGAAGGTGCAAAAACCGAGGCCATTATTGGTGATGGTTCAGTTATACGAGAATTTGTAACGATCAACCGAGGAACAGAATTTGGTGGTGGCGTTACTGAAATTGGGAAACGAAATTACCTGATGGCTTATTGTCATATTGCTCATGACTGTCGAACGGGAAAAGAAGTTGTATTTTCAAACAATGCAACCATGGCCGGACATATTCAAATTGGCGATTGTGCTACCATTGGTGGATTAGTGGCCGTTCATCAATTTGTGAGAATTGGCGAATATTCTTTTATTGGGGGCAAATCTGCAGTTGTTAAAGATGTTCCTCCTTATGTTATTGCTGCTGGAGATCGGGCAACCCTTCATGGATTAAACAAAGTTGGCCTCAGGCGTCGTGGTGGTATTTCAGAGGAATCTATCAAATGTTTGAAAAAAGCATATCGTATTGTTTTTCGATTAGGATTGACGATGAATGAGGCGATTGAGCGAATTAAAGCTGAAGTCGAAACCTGTAAAGAAGTTGATAATTTTGTTAATTTTCTTCAAACTTCAGAGAGAGGTATGACCCGATAATCGTTTCTGTTTTATTATTAAGGTAATCATCCATGAAGAAAAGTATTCATTTAAGCGATGAAGATCGAAATTTTTTCTTGTTAGTGGATGAAGCCATTACAACCAATCCTTTTAGTGATCAACGCCTGCGGGTTGATCTTCGCATTGCTGGAAAATCTGAAACGTTTCGTATTCATCAAATTGGAGAAACCATTCAGAAAGTACATGAGCGGATTACTGTTTTAGATCAGAATGGATATTCAGCAATTACTCAATTTGCGAAGTCTGATCGAAAACTTATGGAACACGTATATTTGTTTCAGTTTTTTTACTTGTTCCGGAAAAAATTCGATCAATTAATCCTTGATCAAATAACCGCAGGCGAAACATCAATTCCTGTTCCCTTTGCAGAAGACATTTTTACTTTTTTTAAAGCAAAGGGATTTCATCTTAGCTCTATTCCCCGCTATATTGCCATGTGCTATCAAATACGCAGGGCATTCTATTTTATTAATCGAACATTAATTGGTACCAGTTCAGCCATGAAAAAATTGCGGTATCAATTATGGGATACCATTTTTACAGGAAATATGGATTTATATGATCGCTATATGTGGGATCGAATGGAAGATTTCTCAACGATCATATTGGGAGAAACAGGAACAGGAAAAGGTACAGCTGCGATGGCCATTGGCCGTTCAGGATATATTCCATTTGATGAAAAAACAGGTTGTTTTGAAGAAAGTTTTTTAAAAACGTTTATTGCTATCAATCTGTCTCAATACCCGGAATCATTGATAGAATCAGAGCTTTTTGGTTATACCAAAGGCGCCTTTACCGGTGCAGTAAAAGATCATCAAGGTGTGTTTTCAAGATGTTCTGCGCATGGGGCCATATTTTTGGATGAAATTGGCGAAGTATCGATTCCAATTCAGATAAAACTGCTACAGGTTTTGCATGAACGAATTTTTTATGCTGTTGGAAGTCATCAGCTTGAAAAGTTTCGAGGAAGAGTAATTGCTGCAACCAATCGTTCTATTTATAAATTAAGGAGCGAGGGTGCTTTTAGAGATGATTTTTATTATCGGTTATGTTCAGATGTCATCACTGTTCCATCGCTCAGACAAAGAATTGCTGAGGATCCCAAAGAATTAGACAATTTATTATCGCTTACAATAGAAAGAATTGTGGGCCGACCTTCACCAGAGCTTTCAGAAATGGTGAAAACAGTCATCATTGATAATTTAGGAATGAATTATCCCTGGCCAGGTAATGTCAGAGAACTTGAACAATGTGTGCGCAATGTTTTAGTTGGTCAGACTTATAAAGGTGATGATAAGCTTAAAGATTCTGATCCACTGTCAAATATGTTTGACGCCATTCGCAGTGGAGCCCTAAATGCAAAAGAGTTGATGGCTGAATATTGTCATTATTTATATTCTATTTATCAAAATTATGAAGAAGTTGCCAGACGCTTACAGATTGACAGCAGGACGGTAAAAAAATATTTAGAAAACACAATTTAATAACGTGTCATTATGGCGTCCATATAGGTTGAATTTGTTGGATGGAAAATTAAAAAAGCGGAAGAGCTTATAAAGAGCAACTTCCGCTTTAATATGCAACTAATAAAAAAATTATTTGTATCCACTAGGCGTAGTTGTTGTACTTGTAGTGGTGGTGGTCGTTGTCGTCGTCCATGTGTTTACTACAGGAGTATCAATTTCAGGTTCGTCATATTCGGGCTCAGGCTCGGGTTCGGGTTCGGGTTCAGGCTCGGGAACAGGTTCGGGTTCGGGTTCAGGTTCGGGCTCTATTTCAGGTTCTGGTTCTGATACAATTGGAACATCAAAAATAGGTTTTGTGAATTTATCAATGTCGATTTCCTGAATACTATTTTTCATATCAACCAAGGTTTGTGCAACAATTCTTTTATCATCACCAGCACCTTTTATAGCACCTGAAATGCTGGCTTCAATAATAGGTGTTGCTTCTATGGCTGTTTTGGAAATTGCAGCTTTGATTGCTGTAATACATCCTTCAGATGCAGCATTAATGGCTTCAGATTGCTCAGCAGCATTAAGACCAGAAGCTCCTTTTGCTCCCATAACAATCCCTTCAGTTGCACCTTCAGTAAGATCCATCATAATACCAACATCACTACTTCCTGCGGCAACCATCACAACGCCGTTTGCTGTACCTACTGAAACAGATTTAATAACGACAATATTTTTAATATTCGATTTTTTTGATGCTTTAATAGCTGCGTTAACTATTTTATTGGAAGCAATCGTTGTATTTTTTTTAACATCCATCCCAACTTGAGCAGTAGTCTGTATCGTTCCAACAATTGCACCTTGAGAGGCTTGTTGTATAGAGTGCGGGATATCATCTCCCATTTCTGTGGCAAATTTAACAACAGTTTCCATTAGCAAGTTTGTTATGGTTTCAATATCCATCCCGTTATTCATAATTGCATTACTGATAACGTTTTTTGCCACTTCTTCATAAGACTGGACTGTTTTTAGCTGCTCAAAAATATCATCGGAAACGTCAGCCATTGAATGATTGACACAAAATGTGGTCATCATTAATGTAATTAGTGATCCGAAGAATATCGTTTTCCATACTGATCCAAAAATGTTTGTAATGAGTATTTTTTTCATTTTCAACCTCCTTCATCAAAACTTAATAACAAGCAAATAAATTACCTTATATGTAAAGGCATTTCGTTTAATTTTTTTGATATCTTAACGATATCAAATTGAATACATCAAATTTTTTTAATAAAACTATTTATGTAATGATAAAAAGATCACAATTGTTTATACTATAATGGATAATTGTCAAGATTATTCCATATTATTTTTTAGTTTTATCTGGCTTTTTTTGAGTCATAAATTGCTGAAAATCCATTTTTTGATAGCTGGATGTTTGTATATATCTGAGATAATTAATAAATGCATCCGGTGGTATGTATCCAGGTAATGCAGCAATACGCTCAGCTTTAGCGGTTAAAAACCAGAAAAAAGGTAATCCTCTGACGCCATACATGGCAGAAATCCGTTGTTGCTTATCTGAGTTGACCTGAATGGGGACAAAAGCATCCTGAATAAAGTTTGAGACAACCCGATCGGAAAAAGTTTCTTGATCCATTTTTCGGCAATACCCGCACCAGGTTGCAAAAAAATTTAAGAGAATAGGTTTATTGACTGCTTTCGCTTTTTCGATTCCTTTTGAATAGTCCATCCAATTAACGCGACCAGCCCATGCCTCTGCCCCGCAGGATATCAAAAAAATAGATAAAATAAGAATTGTTTTTTTCATGTGTTACCCCAAAATTTGTAATTTATTGGTAATTAAGAGAATACCAATGATGATTAACAATATACCAGAAATGGCATTAACATAAGCGATAAAGCGTTTTGCTCTGGCAAGCCATCCCAACA
>Ga0272440_1001863_pt1 | contig 16865 bp, 23 predicted proteins | sample SSMMMBAug17_FD_192440 | JGI IMG/M metagenome (GOLD analysis project Ga0272440, IMG submission 192440) | Marine sediment archaeal communities from Little Sippewissett salt marsh, Falmouth, MA, United States - SSM-MMB-Aug17 | ecosystem: Environmental > Aquatic > Marine > Wetlands > Sediment ... | reverse complement strand
TTAACCTGACTGGATTGACAGTGGGCTTGACAGGACACCTTGACATGGTTTATAATTGACATGTAAAAAATTGGTATTTTAAAAGTATGAAATTATAAGGGCTTATAAAAAACTCATTAACTATTAGTAATTTCTTAATGAGTTTTGATTTGACCGTGAAATGGAGGAAATTATGCCAATGAATAAAGGTAAAAATTTTAACAGACCAAAAAAAGGTTCAAAAATCAGGGTTGAACCCATTAAAAAGCTCGAAGATATTGAGCTTATCAAAAAAATGCTTATGGCAAAGCCTCTTGATTATGCTCTTTTTGTTGTTGGTATAAACACAAACTTAAGAGCAAGCGATCTTTTGCGCATTAAGCATAATCAGGTTGCAAACATTAAACCCGGCCATGAGTTGGAAGTCAGGGAAAAGAAAACCCAGAAGCTAAGGCGGTTTAATTTGAATAGTGCCTGTGTAAATGCTATAAACAGGCTCATTACCTCAAAACCTTACAGAAATAATGATGATCTGTTCAAAGGTCAGCGTGGAACCATCACAGTTCCAGCACTGAACCTTAAGGTGAAATCATGGTGCAAGGCCATTGGTCTTAAAGGTAACTATGGATCTCACAGTTTGCGTAAGTCCTGGGCTTATCATCAACGCATTACCTATAAAGTTGATCTTTCTACACTCATGGTCTGTCTGAATCATTCCAGTCAGGAGCAGACTTTGACTTATATTTGTGTGCAGCCGGAGGAGATTCGGGCTGTTTATGAGAATGAGTTGTAGATATTTTCAGCAACATTACTTCGGTTTTTGTCAATAATTAAGTAAGGTGTCCCCAGAATCACAACAAAGAAGGCTTTTGTCATTCATTTGGCAAAGGCTTTTTTTTTATTAATTAAACGGACTAGCATCTCAATAATTGATGGATAAGAAAAATTCAATCAACTCTATTAAGTATAAACTTAAACCAGAAATCCATCTACAAGGATTACCCCATAAGAAAAGGATGAAGAGAAGAACGTTCTTCTCTTCATCCTTTTCTTATGGGAGTTTCCTTGTAGATCAATTTTCTGCCATGAAAACTCATCACGCAAGAAAATTCAATCAGCTTTATTAAGCAGACATAAGCAAAAAAAATTAAAAACTCACGCAAAATTATTCAATCAACTTTATTAAGTAGACATAAGCAAAAAAAATTAAAAACTCACGCAAAATTATTCAATCAACTTTATTAAGCAGACATAAGCAAAAAAAAATTAAAAACTCACGCAAAATTATTCAATCAACTTTATTAAGCAGACATAAGCAAAAAAATCTTAAAAGCTCACGCAAAATTACTCAATCAACTTTATTAAGCAGACATAAGCAAAAAAATCTTAAAAGCTCACGCAAAATTACTCAAATAACTTTATTAGATATGTAAACCCAAAAAATAAGGAGGAAAAAATCATGAAAAAATATCAATCATTAAAAGACGTATTGGGATCATTGCCACCAATAAAAAAATTCAAAAATGTTGAATCGGCAATTGCTGAAACTCTGAATTCTTTAGTCAAAATAAAAGGAAAGGGCACTCTTCTTATGAAAGAGCTGTTCACACCTTCTCTTCATGCTGCTGTAGTTGTTCGCTGTCGTAATACTGGTTTGTGTCATGATGTGTGTGATTATGGCCGTCCAGGATATCAATTAAGATATAGATAAAATAAAAAAAGGAAAGGATAGAATATGAGACGCATTGCTACAAGGCCTTTTGGTAAAAAGGTTGAAAATAACATAATCAGATCTCTTAGAATGGCAGGTGTTCCTATAAAAACTAATGCTGATCTTGATCATAATCATAAAATTGATTTTCTATTGATACTTGAGGATAAGACCGTTGGTATTCAATTTAGTCTGAGACAGGATAATTTTAAAGCTAAGGTGGCTAAGATATGTGCATTGGATGAAGTTCAGCGTTTTGTTTATTTATGTCTTGCTGATGAATTCTTTTCTTATCCTGATAAAGATAATGGAATGCAACTATATAGTTTATTACACTATATAACAAATGAGTTTCAGCAAAAAGCTTTATGGCTTAATGTTGATATAAATGGATGGAGGGTAAAAGCCATATAATTTTAAATTTTTACAAAGGGAGGTTTTTTATGAATATCGAAAGATTAAAGGATGATATTTTTGACTCAAGAAATCCTGAAAGACAATATAAAGCAGCTTATTCGATGCGTTATGTTCAAAATGATCAGGAAGTTGTTCAAATACTTTTTAGTGCCTGTTATGAGGCCAAAGATCCACGCCTGCAGCAGGAAGCTGTAAGAAGTTTAGGAATACTACAGCCAGATAGAGCGTTAAATACCTTTATAAAATCCACCTATAACAGAGATTCTGGAAAACGAATGAGAGCTTATTTTCATCTGGGCACACTTGGTGATCCAAAAGGTGTGGATGAAATTATCAAAGGTTTTTCAGATTCCAATGTAATGGCTCGAAGGGCTGCTGTTATATCTGCAGGAAGAATAGCTTGTGATTATACCACAATAGAAGATCTTAAAAGATTGTTAAATGGCTTTGAGCCTGAATCTATAAAAAAAGAAGTATGGAATGCCATTGATAATATTCAAAAACGTTTAAGTAATAAAAGAAGTTTTAATAACAATAATAATCGCTCATTTAAAAGGCGTGATTTTAATAAGCCTGTTAACAACAGAAATAACAATAACAGAATCAGAGGAGATTATACACCAAAAGCCTTTTAATTGAGATTTCAACAGCGAGGTGCGTCATGCGTTTAATAATAATATTTTTATATTTTTTTTCATGCGTAAGCCATGTTGATGCTTATCAAATAAATAGAGAATGTGTCATATTTGTTGAACCCGGTGATTCATTCACAAAATTATTTGGAAAAGACTGGCTGAGAGTTGTTCGTGAAAATAAAAAACTGGCCTTTTATGATGAACATGGAAGGCTGGTTCCAGATAAGTTAGTGGCAGGAACTGTATTAAAAATTCCAAATGGAACTTATTTGACCATGCTGGCAGTGACAAGGCTTAATCAGTATGAAAAAATCAGGAATGCAGCATTGAAGTCTTTTCAAAAGGCAAAACAGATTGCAAACCAATCTGAAAATACTGGATCTGAAATTTATGCTCAGGCAATGGAAGCAGTTAAAAAAGCCAGGGATGCCATCAGTGGAGTTGGTTTTGGATTTAAAAATTATATTGAAGCTGAGAAATTATCGCAACAGGCCGTAAAATTTTTTGGGATGGATGCCAATATCCGCTCTGCTGATCATAATGCTGAAAAATTAAAAAAGCAGATAAAAGAAATGACAAATCAAAACAGAATATCAACTCAGAATATATTGTCCAAAAGAAAACAAGTTAAAAAGCTTAATCATCAAAGAAAGACGCTAATTATAATGATTTTTATACTGACTACAACCCTGATTTTAAGTCTGGCAATGTTTTACAAGATCAGAAGTAAAAGGAAGCTTGAATATGAGCTTGCTGTCAGGTCATGGTTAAATGAACATACCAGACGAATTTCAAATATAATAAATAAATAATAACCCATAAAAAAAGGAGGGAAATAACATGCAAATGGAGACTTTTGTATTAGAAGAAAAAAATTTTGGTGAAGCACAACAGGCTTATAATACCTATCCCCAGGTAGAACAACGCTATAATGAAAAACTGAATGAATATCGCAGCAGCTTTAATGATCTCAATATAAAAAATCTTGCTGATATTAAAGTTGAAGATATGCGTCGAGTAGATGTGTTGGCAGATGAAACAGAGTCAGCTCAACAAACTTGTTTTGAGCTAAAGAATATTCTTCTTGGCAAGATTGATGAGCTGGTTTTGGATGCAAAACAAAAAGACGATGATATTGGCAAAATATCCAAAGAAATGTCTGACGAACTGGGTCTTGATCATGGGCGTTTAATAATGGATGAAGCTCAAAATCTAAAGGAAAAAGGCGACATCATAAAAGCTCTTGATCAGGCTTATATGGCAAGGGAGTCTTTTACATCGCTTCTTGCTGAAATTCGTGAAAGATGGGCCTCAACACATCAAAAAAGAATTTATGGTTTGATGGTTGGGATGGAAATTATTGAATAAAAATGGGAGCACGGACATCCCTGTTTACATCTTACTAAGAAACAGGGATGCCGCTCCAAACCAAATATTAAAGGAGATTATTATGATTTGCAAACATCATGAAGATAAAGGTTTAAAACCAGTTATGGTGAGCTTTGGCGAAAGTCCACTTGGTAATCAACAGTTTGTATGTGCCAGATGCTCCCGCATCAGAGAAGCAGGAGTTGGAAGAATAAAAAGCGTTAAAAATAACTATGGCTTTATCTGTAATAAGAAAAAAAAGGAATTTTTTTTTCATTTTAGCAATACAGCCTATGACTTTGATATTCGTGTTGGAAAGCCCGTTGTTTTTGAAATAGCTTTTCTGGATGACGGTGTAGAAGCTATAAATGTAACAGAATTAAAAAGAAAAAAACAATAAAAGGAGGATATTATGGACGTAAATACAATACAAAAAAATATTGGAACATTTGCAAATGCCTATGGATTAAATCCACACAGTTCAAAACTGGTTGAATTCTTAGAAAAAAATGTTCATGAAGATGTAAAAAGCATTGGCATTCTTTTAAGAGATCCAGTCACTAAAAAAGGTTTTGTCAGTTGCCGTTTCCCGGTTGAAGGTGATCATACCGCCAGTATGCTCTGGATTCCAATAAATGACAAAAACCTTGAAGCTGTGCCATTATTCTCTCGCTACACAGAAGAAACTGATGTTCAATCTGGATCATGGAAAAGGCTGAAGAATGCAATGAGTGTTGATGATGACTTTGATGTGATTGGCGAAGGTGATTTCATGCTAATGGTTCATAATTCATTTAGAACAAAGGGCGTAATTGAAAAATATCTGTTAAAAAATGGTTATGGCTTTATCAGCAGAAATCGCAAGGGAATATTCTTCATGAGTAAATGGTGTGACTTTGACAGAATTGAGGCATCCAGGGAAGTGTCGTTTATTCCAGTGATATCCAGAAAGGGCTTACAGGCAAGGGCAGTAAGTGCAATTGAAAGTTGACATGGTATCTGCTTGTTCCCACACAATGCCCTTGTTGTGTGGGAACTAATAAAAATAAAAAATTTTTTAAAATACACGCAAAAAAAACTCTTTCAACTTTATTAATATTATAAACAACAACAAGAAAGGAGATTTTATCATGAAAAAAATTATAATTAAATTATCAGCAATTCTTTTATTCTCAGCCTTTATTGGATGCGTCAGCAGTCCTCCCGTTCCAATAATTCCAAAGGAGCCTGTTGTTAAAACTTTGCGTTTTAGTCGTAATATTCAATCTATGCCACCTCATAAAAAGCCATCCACAGTAGAAGAACATATTAAATGCGGGTTATTCTATTTTGATCAGGAAAAATATAAAAAAGCTGCGTCTGAATTTACCAATGGTTCAAAAAAAATTATAAATAAAAATAATTCATTATATAGATCCTGTCTTCTGTCTGCTTCTGTCTGCCATCTTTTAAATGATGATAAGAATTCTTTTGTCAAAACTTTTGAAGCTGTGCAGACCAGTTATAGTGAGTATGAATGGTTAGTTGCTAAAGATGATGTTCAATTAAAAAGTCTTCTCAGGTTGTATGATGAACTTATTAAAGGAATGTAAATTGATTTACAGGGATTTCACATAAGAAAAGGGTTTTTATGAGAAATCCCTGTAGATTAAAAAATATTAATTATTAACTATAAAATAAGGAGGATTTTTATCATGAAAAATATTAATAAATTATCAGGTCTTAATAATTCTGCTAAATTTCGTTTAATATTAGAATTTCAGTTTTTAATATTGCTAAGTTTCTGTGTAATAGCTATTTCAATAGCAAATGTAGCAAATGCAGATACTATTACTCAGGGAACTCTTGATATAAAGAACCTTGCAAAAAGTATATCTGACAATCTGCAAGATTATACCGCAAAGAAAAATGTTCTGGTTGGCCAAATTAAAAGAGTTCAGGCTGGAATTAAAAACCTTAAATATTCTTATAGCCAGGCTACAGAAGAAAAGGATCGTATCCGTCTTAGAGCTGAAACACTAAAAGAAACAAGCAGACTTTTGAATATCTACAGCAAATTCTATAAATTGAATATCAGCAAAGCAGAGGCCATCCTTCCAAATATTCGACGACTGAAAGTTGCAGCAAGTAGAGGCCCTCTGGGTTTTGCTGCCAGACAGTTGGAAAATGAAGAATTCAAAAATAACATAAAAACTTTCTATTCAAACATTTCCAATATGGCTATTCTGCTCAATGACGCTAAATTGAAAAAAGATGTGACTGGATTCTTGCGAGACAATGACGCCTATTACAAACATGGTTCTACTAATATCAAAGCATTTGATAATATAACCAGAAATATTGATAAAATCGAAGGATATATACATAATATTTATGCTAAAACCCTACAGCAATCTGCTCTTCTCAGACAAAAACAACATAAAACAAAGCTGTCAATTGAATTAATGCGATATGTCATTGCCTTACGCCCCCTTAAAGGTTCCATGCTTCAAATTAATCCTGAAGGTGTTATGGAAGTTCCTGAAGTTAATGTAGATGAGTTTATTGATCCATTGATTAATGAAGATCAATCTTCTGGACAGAATTACTCTTCTCCTGCTGATGATGAATATCTAAAGGCTTCTATGAATGGACCAGGATTTTTGGAGGATTAAATACTGATATAAATAAAACTCATTTCCACGCCTTGCGTGGAAATGATCAAAAAAATAATAATAAAAGAAAAAGGAGGATATCATGAAAAAAGGAATAATTATTTTAAGTATTGTTTTATTTACTGCCAGCAGCGCTTTTGCCAATGCAGTTTTTAATGAAGCCATTGAAAAGGCTGCAACAAATGTAGTTGCAAACTGGATGAAAGGGGATTTTAAAAATCTAAAAAAGACCCTTGGTGATCTTACCCGTTGTGAGGTGTGGCTGCTTGCATCAGGCCAGCCAAATGAGAAACATTCTTATATCACTGGAATGCCAAAATCTTTAAACCGGAATCTGGAATCCATTGCTGCATACATCTTTTTAACACAACGCCAAAGAAAAGGTGTAAGCCTCTGGCCAAAGTCATTTTTTTCAGGAAAAACTTTTCAATATATTGAGAAAGGAGAATAAACATGAAAGGAATTATTACTTTATATAACTATATCGGCCCTGTATTCTGGGCTTTGCTTCCAATATCCATTATAACATTATTTCTTGTTCTGCATGTACTTCATTCCAGTATAAGGAACAAAAATATCAATAACCGGGTGAAAGTTATATTGTCATATTCCAAAGATACAGCGACTTTATTGGGATTGCTTGGAAGCGTTTATGCTCTCACTGCATCATTTCAGGCAAATGGTAACTCAGCAGAAGAAATCAGACAGAGGATGTTTGCAGTACTCAGTACTGGTTTCTGGTCTACAATTGCAGGGGTTATAGTATCTCTTGAAGCGTCAATTGGACTGCTGGTTAAAGATTTGTCATCATCAAACACAGAAAGGATTAAACAATGAAAATAGTATTTACAGATTTTATGATTCTTCTTGTATCAGTGCTAATAGGCTTGAATTCCACCATGTCGTTCTCCAATGAAAAGAAGCTTCCGCCCATGAAGTTACCAAAAACCTCAACTGCTAATGAAACTGGCCTTACTTCTGTTAAGAATTCATTTATTAGCATTCGTACAAATAACAATGGAAAGGTCTATTATTACAATAATAAAAAAGTGAGTATTAATAGACTTTTTGAAATAATTAAAAAAAATCGTGTTTCCTCTGTTGTCATAAGGGCTGATGAAAAAGAAAATTTCAAATGGAATGATTTATGTGGATTTACTTCTAAATTGATGAAGGCTGGAGTTAAAGAGATTAGTTATGGGACCAGGTCGTAATGTCTGAACTCTCGGCACACCAGGGGGACGCAAAGCGTCCGAAGAACGTGCCCACGCAAAGCGTGGGCACGAGACGTGAGACATAAAAAAATAAAAACTGACGCAAAAAAAATCAATCTTCTTTATTAAATAAATATAAACAAAAAATAAGTGTCCTGGAAAGAAAGGATCAATAAAAAATGATAAAAAATATTTTAATAATAAGCTTGTTTACTGGGATTATAGGAGTGTCGTATATTGCCTATAAAAATTATTGCAATATGCAAGACAGACTTGCAGAAAATTATCAAGCTATACAGCAACTGCAGGTTATTCAAAAAATTCCCAATGAAAATATTGAAAAACAGATAGATCAAAAAAAAGACAAAGCACCTGAACAGAATAAAAAAAATATTGTAATTATGCCAGTTGAAAAACCTGTTGAAGAGCCTGTTGAAAAAATTACTAAAAAACCTACCAAAAAACAAGATAATATTTCATTCAACACAAGCCTTACTATTGATGATCTTATACCTCGTGAAGAACCAAAAAAACGAGTCGCCAGAGTTTTGAGAAAACCTAAAAAAAGAATCAAACCTGAGCAAGTTGTTAAAATTGATGAAGTTCAACCCAAACCTGTTGATGAAGTTAAACCTGAACCAAAAGAAGAACCAAAGGATAAAAAATCCTGGTTTACCAATGAAGAAATAGCCTCTCTCATGGACATACTTAACACAGCTCAAAACCTTTTAGATGATACATCTTTTAAAAAAAATAAGGCACCAGTCAAAAAAGAAGAAAAACATCAAAATAATGAACTTGAACTCATCCATTCTGATAGTTTTGGGCCTGGTAAAAAAAAATAGTTTCAGAAATCGTCAAATACAGCAATAAACTTAATATTGATCCATACATAGCCCTTGGAATGGCTCGTGTTGAATCAAATTTTAACAGGCTTGCTGTGTCTAAAAAAGATGCAATTGGATTGTTTCAGGTAATGCCTTCAACTGGTGAAATGTATGGGGTTACACGGCAGCAGTTATTTGATCTTAAAACAAATATCCGTGTTGGTCTGCAATATTTCAAAGAGATGCTGAATCGTTTTAACAATATTAATCTTGCCCTGGCTGCATATAACAGCGGGCCAAATAGAGTAATAAACGCCGGGTATAAAATACCTGCCATAAAGGAAACCATAAATTACGTAAGGAGGGTACGTTATGAAGAACGAAAATATAGAAAAAACAGAAATAATAGAAGCTGAGAATAATTCAGACATGGAAGATTGTTATGTGCCTCACTCATTGAAATTGAAATATGGAATTGGTGAAGAAGAATTGGAAATTGAAGAAACAGAAGAAAAGCCTGTGAAAGATGAGCTTTTTGAAAAATTTGTGACTGAAGATTGTGAAGAAGAAGTAAAAAATGAAAATATTGGCGATAGCACAAAGACGCAGAGCGTCGAAGAAAAGCATTCCCACGCGGAGCGTGGGAACGAGGGCGATGACTGCAATGAAGACGATGATGAAAACAAAAGCGATGAAGATGAAAAGTCTGAAAACAAAGGCGATGCTGAGTGTGAAAGCTATGAAGATGAAGAGCATGAAAACGAAGGCAATGTAGAGTGTGAAAGCTATGAAAATGAAGACGATACAAAGTGTGAAAAATATGAAAATACTGATAGTGAAGCTGAAAAAAACGAATTTGTTGTTGTTGAATGCAGTGATGAGTTTTCCAATGAAAAAACTGAAACTAAATCCTTTCTGGCACGTATAGACAGAAAAAAAGGCATGATCATGTTTTTTACCCTGTCTGTGTTATTTCATCTTTTTGTATTTGAAGTTCCATATTTTTTGGGTCAAAAACAGGAAAAGCCAAAAAATAAAGAGGTTGCCTTTAAAATAGTTAAACCAATAGAAAAGCCAAAGCCAAAACCACCTGTAAAAAAAGTAAAAAAACAAACAGAAAAACAAACTCCTCCTGAAAAAAAAGAAGTTGCAAAACCTGCTAAACCCGCTATTAAAAAGCAAAAAGATATTGTTAAAAAACCAAAAACATCTAAACCCAAAAGACCTTCTCGTGCTCAACTGGTAGCTACTGGCAAAAGATATATAGGCAAAGTAAAAAATGGAAGCTTTCCCAATTTACATCTTTCCTATAGCAGCCCTTCTAACTACATAAGAGAAATGTATAATCTTAGAGCAAAAACACTTATATACGACGCAATTGACGGATCTTTTTATGAAGTAAGCCTCTTTAGTGATAAAATCTTTAAAAAGCTTGGCCCAAAGGATTTCAACGGCTACTCTACATTTAAACGTGTGATAGATGATTCTCAATGGGATTTCCGTAAAGAAAAAATTGCATCTCAATTAAATGCAAGAACTGATGATCTGGAAATTTTATTACTGGTTCCCATGTCAGTTGAATTGCGCTGGATTGGTCATCAGGTAAGTATATTTAAAAAAATGAATCTTAAAATATCTGAGATTGATTCTGTTGAAGCAAATTTTAGTATGTCAAAATTAAAAATTAAGCATCTGTATCTTAAGGATGGATCAGAGAAAGTTGTGAATGATTTTAGAGGAGCGTAATCTTTTATATTTCTAATCATTTAACAAAAAGGAGGTATTATGACTTTACTAAAACAAGCAACATCACCCGAAGTATTAAATGCCGCATGGAAAAAAACCTGTAATGACAAAGCCATCTGGTCTCAAGGTATTTCTCGAAATGAAATGGAATCAGACTTTGTTTATCACATAACAAAACTTGCAGAGGACTTGAAATCAGGCTCATACAAACCCGATCCTGTAAAATTTTTTCCTGTTGACAAGGGCAATGGTAAACAACGTATTATATCTGCAATAACTTTAAGGGATAAAATAGCTCAAAGAGCTGTTCTTGCTGTGCTTCAACCCATAGGTGAAAAACTGTTTCATCATGATAGTTTTGGATACCGGCCTGGAAGAACCATTGATATGGTTATTTCAAGAACAAGAGAATACATGAATTGCGGCATGGAGTGGGTACTTGATGCTGATATCAAAAGTTATTTTGACAATATCCCCCATAAACCACTTCTTAAAGTCGTTAAATCAGTTGTTAAGGATCGTGAAATTTTAAAACTTATTAAGCTTTGGCTGGATTCAGGAACTGTAAAACGAGGTTTTTTAAGTCGGTCAAAAGGCATTCCACAGGGTGCTGTCATATCTCCATTTTTGTGTAATATTTATCTCACAAGCTGGGATAATGATATGGCAAAGAAAAATCTTCCTTTTGTACGATTTGCAGATGATTTCCTTGTTTTTGCAAAGTCTAATTCAGCAGCAGAAAAAGCTCGTGTTTATGTTGAAAAAACTTTGAATAAGTTGGGTTTGACTCTTAATGATGAAAAAACTCGTGTATCACGGTGTGGACCTGATGTTGTCTTTTTGGGAAGAAATCTTCCTAAAATAAATGTTCAAAAAATTCAAGTAAAAAAGAAATCATTTGTAAAGTCATTCAAAGAAGCTTTACCAAAAGTGAAAAAAAGAACATATGCATGGTCATTTAAACCAGGAAGAACATTTGCCCCAGAAATGGCTTATGTACAGCAAAGACCAGCTCATAACCCTGTTAAACGTTCTTTTAGTAAATCAAGACGGAGAAGATCATTTAATGATCCACAGCGTTCATATAGATCCTTTAATCAAGAACGATCTTTTAATTATTAATATTTGAGGGATCTAACTGCAAGTATATTAACTTAATATTAATAGATTTTTACACCTGTTTTTATAATACTCTCTACAAATGGATTTTCTTCTGTAAAGTCTTCCGTTCTAAATGGATGTGATTCTATCATTCTATTTATATTTTTTGTTTTACTTAATATTTTTTCATTGTCAGAAAACACAAAACCTTCAAAACTATCAGAGACAATAGCAACATCTATATCGCTTTGTTCCGTGTTTGCTGAACGTGCATGGGAACCAAAAACATATACTGAATGGATATTTATTTCATATTTGATCTGTTCGATAAAAAATCTGACATCATTTATAATTTTTTGGTCAAGCATTTATAAAATTCCTTTATTTTTCTCAAATTTTTATCAGTATATTCCTTGTTACACATTTTATGAATTTTAAACTTATAATCAGGGTATCTGGAGCTAATATTAAATGTATTAATAAATTGAAGAAATTTCAATTTATCATCATCGAGGTTAATATTAGAATTTTGTGCAAGATAAACTAAATTATGAGTTTTAGGCGGGATATTTTCGATATTGTTTTTAACCCATAAAGCCTTTAATATTTTTTCCAATGATAAATGAGCCAGAAAAAGACAATAATCAAAGTGTTTATCTTTAAATAGAGATTCAGACACTTTCATATCATGTTTTGAGCTTTTGACCCAATATTCTATAAAATCATATTTTTTCATCTTTTTTGTAAAATATTTATTGGTTTTAAAATTTAAGATATATCATCAATATAATAATATAGCAAAGAATTATTTTACAATTTAGGAGGTTTTAAATGAAAAGATACAACCCCATAGTCGTTGCTTACGACATAACCAGTGACAAAACAAGAAGAAAAGTTTACAAAACACTGAAAGCATGGCGTCTTGATGGTCAAAAATCAGTGCATGAGTGCCAACTAAGAAACGCAGAAGCAGAAGATCTCTTTTTACAAATAAATGATTCTTTAAATCAGGATACAGATTCTTTGATGATGGCCTGGCTTGAAGGTCATCGCCGGGTTTTGCATCGTGGACTTGGAAGAGACGTTATAACAAAAGAAATGTGGAGGTAATTATGTTAAGAGATGCATGGTATCTTGTAACTTATGATATTGCCAATCCCCGCCGTTTAAAAAAAGTTCACAAGATTTTAAAAAATTATGGAGTGGCTGCCCAAAAATCAGTCTTCTTTGTAAGGGGAGATGAAGGCGAAATGGAAAACTTTATGGATTATGTTGCCACAAAAATGATCCTTACAGAAGATGATCTAAGGGCATACCCCATTGAAGATCCTGAATTTGTTTGGACTAATGGTACAAATCCCCTGGCTGGTTCCATTGCAGATACCAGGCAGGTTCATAATAAAAAACCTGTAAATTTAAAGAAAAAAATAAAAGAATATTGGAGTCATATTGAAAGTATTTGGAAAAAATAATTATTAACTATTATAAATCAAAAGGAGGTCTTATGTCTTATCTTACAGTAAATATCGATCAACCCGATTCAATAGTCAGTGTAGATGGCGACGCCATTCGTGTAGATCCAAAAGGTAAACAGTTTAAAAGAATACCTTTAAATGCCATAGGCAGGATTATTATCGAGAGAAACCCTCTTATTGAAAAAAATGTATTTGCGATTTTAGCTGAACATAATATTCCTGTTTTAATGACACATTATGGGAAAAAAGGCAAAGCATCAGTTACAGGCGGTACTAATGCATGGCCTGGTCTATTCGTAAGGAAATTTCAGATCCTGACAGCCTTAAACCATGAAGCTTCATTAATTATTTCCAAATGGCTTCTTAGTGAAAAGCTTAGAGGTCAAATATCTGTTATTCAAAAAATAAGTAATGGTGAAGCTATACTTGCATGTGAAAAAATAAACCAGTATAAAAAAGAGCTGGAAAGTGCAGATTCACAAGACAGTCTCATGGGCATTGAAGGAACTGCAAGTAGTTTTTATTTTAAGACATTATCCAATTATATACCTGAAAAATGGGAGTTTTTTGATCGCAATCGTAGACCTCCAAAAGATCCGGTAAATGCATTACTTTCATTAAGTTATGTTATGGCTACTTCACAAGTACGATATGCTGCCCAGGTAAGAGGCCTTGATCCCATGTTCAGTTTTCTTCATGCCATGCAAGAAGGCAGGGAAAATATTTTATATGATATTATCGAACCAATCCGACCCGTTATAGATCAATTTGTATTATATCTCATAGAAAAAAGACTTTGTGTAAATGATTTTGGTTATGGTGAAAATGATTCATGCCGCCTCAACAAAGCCGGGCGTGGAGTTTATTATGGCAGTTGGGCCAAATGGCAAAATTCAGAAAATCATAAACCAGTTAAATTAATAGCAAGAGATATCATTGAAAACATTGTTCAACTTTTTCCAGGTTACAAAGATGAAGAATCAACTCATTTTGTAAGATCAGGCTCATATGATAAGTTTTTGGAATTTTAATGTTTAATATCCTTAGTACAAACAATTTTTCAAAATTGTTTGTACATGGAGTTTTACAATCCTAAGGAGCCGGTAAAAAATAAATTGTCATTTTATGCGTCCAAATTTAGGTTAGATTTGTATTGTTTGAAGTTTTAAAAACCGCAGTAATAGTGAACTATTTCGAGGCCAAAACATCAATCAGACGAAACTTCAAACCATACAAATATGGCCTGAAGTTGGATGTAGAAAATGACAATTTATTTTTTACCGGCTCCTAAATATAGAATTCTAAAATCTCCACCTGAAATTCACCAATAACAGATTCTATTAATTCTCTATATTGATCCAAAACCCAATCCTTTGAATATTCATTGTTAAATGTCAATGTGATTTTTCCATCGTTCTTTTCAGCCTTTATGTCTTCTATCCAGTTTTCATATTCAGATTCTGACAGCTTGCGTTTTAATTTTTCCTGTACAGGTTTCCATTCAGGTATTGGCTCAATTTCATTGTTGTCATGTTCTGTATTTTTCCATGTTTCAAAATCATAATCTTCTTTTTTCAGGAATTTTTCAGCAATAAAATAACGACATGAACGTCTGACATTATCTCCTTTCAGGCCATATTTTTTCCATTCTTTTAAAAGAACTGGATCTGAAGTTGCAATCTTCTCAAATTCATTTAATAAATCATTTCTTTCAGTTTCAGGAAGTTCTTTAAAAACAGCATTAACTTTCCTTCTTAAATTTTTTTCAAAACGTTTTTTCAAAATTTGGGCTTCTTCGGCTTTAGTTTTTTTAATACCCCGTTTTCTAACAAGAATTTTTTTATCTTTTGATTTTTTATCTTGCTCATCAGTCTTTGTTTTTTCATTTGATTTGATAAAAAAGGTTATGGATATTACTTTGCGTCCTTTTTTCTTTTCCTTTATTTGGAAAGAAATATCTGTTTTTTTAATAATTTCTCTTCTTGACCTGACAATAATTCTTTTAAGCTCATTGTAAGCGCTGTAAACATTATGATCCATGCCTATTTCGCTGCTGAATTCTTCAACAGTAAAGGTATGTTCCCCAACTCTTTCATAAAATTTTAGCAATTCATAAATTCTAATGGAATATTTGTTTTTAAGATTGATGGTATTTATTAATTGAAATGACGTAAAAGAATCTTTTAATTCAGATAGATAAGGTTTTAATTGCTGGTCAAAGCAAAGTTCAATATATTCTCCCTGGTAAGTGGCTGATGATAGCCAGTTGGCCTGTATAATTTTATTTTTATCATAAATATTAAGAACTTTACTTAATAGCCGTGATGTAATACCCTTTAATTGTTTATAATCAACATCAATCAGCTTTGCAAGGTATTTAATTTTATATTTATAAACGCCTAATTTTTGATTTTTTCTTATCATAAAAATCATATCAGTAACAAGGCGTTGTTCATTGGAGCTGAGTCTGTAGTAAGCTTCTCTTAGTTTATAATTTTTTGGTGGTTTCTTTTTATTATCAACAATTTGCTTACATAATTCATCATTTAAAACATATTTAGTTCCATTTATACTTTTTGTCCTGATGACCTCTTTTGAAATTATATATTCACCTTCAATAAGTTTTGTTATATTTCTATGAATATTTCTCGTTGAGATGCCTGTTATAAGTTTTAAATCTCTAAGTTTTATAATCTTTTTTCCAGGAAGATTGATTAAGGCCGTCATTATTTTCTGTTGATTTTGAGTTAATTTCATAAGATGAATTATCCTTTTATAGAAATTATTATAATAGCTTTTTGATAGATATTTGATAGATATTTGTTAAATCAATATATCTTATAGTATGACTTTATATCAAATATATCATATCATCAATTATATATTTGAATAGATTAATAATTTATAACCGAAAAATATCTATATTAAAAAATGACATACCAAAAAATTTTCAGAAATAAATTAGTCTAAGATAATTCTATCTAAAACAAGCTATTAATGTCAAGCAAAAAAATGTTATAATTTATTATATAACATTTTTATAGTGAAAAATATAATTTTTTTATTATAAATTCAATTGAATATCACAAATTTAAATATAACTCTTTATAATTAATATATATATTCTCTGATAGGGTATTATATATAAATTTTCAATTCTCAATTACAATTATTTAAAAAGAAAATTTTTGCTTGACCAAAAGACTGCTGCCTGCTAAAGTAAAAAAATTAATTTGGAGATATGATATTAACTTATTAAAAATAAACAATATCTGTATTTCTAAATTAAAATATACCCGGGGCATTGCTTCCAAAAATTGTGAATTATAAAATTTGCAAGATAACTCTTTGAAATAATGATATCCAGCTTTTTTAAAAAATTTTTAGCGCCGTCATCATATAATTAATATTTGATTTAATTATATATATTCTGATAAAAAAGATTTAAAGGCCGTTATCCATTTTAATCCGGGGTCAAACAGCTTATTCTTTAAATCTAACTAACTTAGTTGCCAGGACGGCGCCAGAAACCTTTAAAAAATCCACTATATCAATTATATCAGTACTTTAAATTTCGGGGCAATTTTCGCAAAATATCAAATAGCTCTTCAATTGAAAACGTAAATTTTTCTCATGTTTTTAATATGATCGGGGCAATTTTTTTTCGTTTTTTTGGCGTTTTTTTTTGGGGTTGGAGGTTGCCCCGGATCTGTAATGTGATGGTACCTGAATGAGTCA
>Ga0272440_1001862_pt1 | contig 16869 bp, 8 predicted proteins | sample SSMMMBAug17_FD_192440 | JGI IMG/M metagenome (GOLD analysis project Ga0272440, IMG submission 192440) | Marine sediment archaeal communities from Little Sippewissett salt marsh, Falmouth, MA, United States - SSM-MMB-Aug17 | ecosystem: Environmental > Aquatic > Marine > Wetlands > Sediment ... | reverse complement strand
GGGTGAACCTCATTGCCATAGCCATACAACACATCCACTGAAATCAAAAATAATTCCTACAACTTTTATTTATTTTATTAATTTAAGCCATAACGCTACAACAAAAATTGTAGAATAGATATTTACAACTTTTGTTGCGCAATAAGAAATAATATATAATCGCAATAAATCTATATAGTTATAAAATAATTTAAAAAATACAAAAAAAATTGTAAGAAATTCAGCAATTATATCTCCATAATATTATGGACTTTAATTTTAATTAAAATCTTTATATGCGGATAAAAATAATCATTCAGGCAACCTAAAAAGGAAATAAGCATGCAAATTGACCAGAACATGCTCAATGAGTTTATTGCTGAAGCCCGGGAGCATCTTGACAATATTGAAGACAATTTTTTAGCGCTTGAGTCGCAAGATACTCCTGATTCAAGTTTAATTGACAAAGTATTTCGTTCGATTCATTCAGTTAAAGGCAGCTCAGGTTTCTTAAATTTGAACACAATAACTCGCTTAGCACATGTAATGGAAGCGTTACTTCAAAAGATGCGTCAGGGAGATATTAGACCTGAATCAGTTTATATTGATGCACTTTTGTCAGGAAGCGACCTTTTACAAACAATGGTCAATGATCCCCTCAAAAGTGAATCTGTTAATAATCAAGAGGTTTATGATAGACTTCAAGAATTGATCCATGCTGTTGAAACAAATACCGAACCACCTGTTAAAGATAAGAATCAAAAAATTGATCAAAAAGAGATTGAAAATGTCCCCTCAAAAAAACAAACAACAGAAAATGATATTTATTCCCAAAAGCTGACAATTGAAAAATTAATTGAATCTGGATTTGAGATAGATTTGCAATTTTTGGAAAGTGTCAATCATCCCAATTTCTTTGTTCTTGACTATGACCTGACCGAATTAAATATTGAAAAAAAGATTAACCTGGACACACTGATAAAAGATCTGAGCGGCATGGGTACAATCATTTCGGTGAAATGGGATTCATCGGCCGAGAACCTGGAAGTCAATTTTGCATCAATTCCACTCAATTGCCAGGTGTTATATGGTACAAATTTAAATGAGAATGACATATCTGTTGTATTACAACTGCATAAAGATCATATCCATGCAGTGAGCTATTCCAGTGATCAACACATCCAACCACAAAAAATTGTCAAAGAAAAACAAACCAGACCAGATATACCCAACGAAACTGCGCCTGACTTACCCAAAAAACCGGTGAATCAAAAAACTGACCAACAGAAAACGCCTGTCACTGATAACAAAAAAGTAAGCATGGATAAAGAAATCCAGCAAGCTAAAAGTTCAAAAACGTTCTCTAAAAAAGACCTTCAAAATATTAATGCCAGCAAATCATGTACACAACGTGAACAATCAGACACGATAAGGATCAGTGTCGATATTCTAGACAAAATTATGAACCTTGCCGGCGAACTGGTATTGGTAAGAAATCAACACCTGCTGCTTGTAGATAAAACAGATACACGTATGTCTGACAATTCTCAACGACTGGATATGGTAACTTCAGAGCTTCAGGAAGCGATCATGCGGACACGTATGCAGCCCATTGGCACCTTGTTCAGTCGTTTACCCAGAATTGTTCGGGATATTTCAAAAAAATGCAATAAATCAATTATTATCATCATAAATGGTCATGAAGTTGAGCTGGATAAAACCATTCTGGAATCATTACCAGACCCGCTGACCCATATCATTCGAAATTGTTGTGATCATGGCATTGAAACTCCTGAAGAACGTTCCAAAAATGGCAAACCGGAAACTGGATATATTAATGTGAAAGCCTATCATGAGGCAGGCCAAATTAATATTGTAATTGAGGATGATGGTCGCGGCATCAATCCGCAAAAAATTCGAGAAAAAGTTATTGAAAAAGGATTGAAAAGAAAAGAAGAACTGGACAGAATGAGCGAAAAAGAAATCCTATCCCTGGTCATGATGCCTGGATTTTCTACAACTGAAAAAACAACAGAAATTTCGGGTCGCGGTGTAGGCATGGATGTAGTCAAGACAGCCGTTGAACAACTGGGCGGTTCCATTGAAATGGATTCTCGTGTGGGACAGGGCTTAAATATACACCTGAGATTACCGCTAACACTGGCAATTATTCCTTGTTTAATCGTTCAGATCAATAACGAAAAATTTGCCATTCCGGAAGTCAATGTTGAAGAACTGGTCTCCCTTTATGATGATGAAATCTACACGCTGATTGAATGTAATGGAGATCAGGAGGTTTTTCGCCTAAGAAAGCAATTATTACCGCTGGTTCGTTTGGGGGAGGTTTTATGCCGGTCCAAACCTTTTACAGAAGAAGATCGATCTGAAATATCTGAAATCTATCGAAAAATTGCAAAGGAAAAACTGGAAGAAAGTGATGAAATCCAACAAATCCTTATTTTTGCTGTCCTAAAAATTGGAAATCAACGATTTGGGCTGATAATTGATGAAGTTATTGGCACTGAAGAAATTGTTGTCAATCCATTACATTCTGCTGTCAATCCGCTCATTATTTATTCAGGAACAACAATTATGGGTGATGGTACAGTTGCCCTGATTTTAGATGTCAATGGGATTGCCATGCACGCAGGGGTTCGATTCACCACTGAAGTTGAAAAAATAGATAAAGATTCCCGCTCCAGCAATACAGACAGTCATCGTATTTTACTGTTTAAAAGCGGCAAAGAAGAACAATTTGCAGTACCTTTACTATTGATGCGTCGTGTAGAGTTAATTGATCCTTCCCGAATACAAAATATTGGCGGTAATGAATATATATCTGTGGATAATGTACCGACACTCCTGATTCGACTGGAAAATCTCCTCAATGTATCCCCATGTGAAACATCGGATAAAATGTATTTGCTCCTGCCAAAACAATCTCAACGTCCCATTGGGATTCTGGCCTCTCATTTAGTGGATGTAATCAACCTGCCTTTGGTTCTGAACAAGGAAAGCTACATGGAAGATGGTTTGTTGGGTACAGCAATTGTGAATGACTATATTACAATTTTTATTGATATTTATCGATTGGTTGAAGCGGCTGAAAAGTCAATTTTTGGTGATGCAATTTCTAATAATACTGAAGATCATGGGACCAAAACCATATTGTTGGCTGAGGATACATTGTTTTTTCAACGTTTGGTAAAAGGACATTTGGTATCTGCTGGTTATGAAGTCATTACTGCGGATAATGGCGCTGAAGCCCTTGAAAAAATGAAAACAACGAAGATTGATATGATCATTTCTGATATTGAGATGCCGGTTATGGATGGCCTGGAATTCTTGAGAGCTGTTCGAGCAGATGTCCAATTTCCATATGTCCCTGCTTTGGCCTTAACCAGTCTTGATTCTGAAAAAGATCGGGAAATTGGACTGAAAGCTGGATTTGATGCCTATGAAGTGAAAGTTGATCGCGATCGCATTGTTGAAGTTGTTTCAAAATTATTAAGTAAGTAATCCAGGAGATAATCAATGCGGAATATTAACAATATTACATCTGAAAAAAAGAAAATACCAGAATCAAAACGTCAGTTTTGTTCTTTTCAAATGGCAGGGCATTATTTTGGTGTCGATATTTTGGATGTGAAAGAAATTATTGATGAAGTGGTTCTTACGAAAATTCATCATGCACCACCAGAAATGCTTGGATTTGTCAATATTCGGGGGCATGTTCATCTTGTGTTGGATTTGCGTTTATTACTAAATTTTTCTACCAAATCCATTGATGAAGCAAGTAGAGTGCTTTTGTTTCATCCCAATGTCGGAGAATCTTTTGGCGTAATGGTTGATCAAATTGGCCATATGATTGAAGTTGAGGAACGTTTGATTGAATATCGTGTGTCAGAAGAAAATATTTCGGGCATTGCCAGAGATTTTCGAAAATCTGAGCTTGAAAAAGGTGTGTGTAAGCTCAAAGATAAACTTTTGATCATCCTGGATGCAACAAAATTTTTACATGCAGTAGATTTAAAACGTTAGGATTTAGCTTTTATGAAGCAAACAGGCATTGCAACAAAAATAATCCTTCTCGCATGCGGGATCGCATTACTATTAATGGTCGTTGGCTGTGTTCTGATGGTACAATTTGAGATTGAACTGTTAAATAACTTAACTGATAAGAAAGTTGAAGAGAAAGAAAACTTTTATTTGTACAGATTATACCAGGAAAAAAAAGTGTTAAACGAGCAACTGACTGATCAGGTGAATAATTTGATTACATTGATGAAATCAGTTGATGTTATTTATGACCAGACATTTGAGTTTCAAATTCATAGTTTGCTGATGCATCCGATGGTTGTTGCTGCAGAATTTTGCGATGAAAAAGGATATTCTTTTTTGGCAGCCTGGAAATCGAAAACAGTTCAAACTGCGCAAAGATTTCCAAAAACATTGTCATTAAAAAAATATAAGATGATCAATAAACAAACTGGCATCCCATCAATACAACATATTCGCCTCTTTTTCACAATCGAAAAAATACAACAGCAATTACAAATACTTAAAGAAAAAGATATCAATGAATTACATGAAACACGAAATAATATTTACAACAAACTAAATATCTTATTTCTCACGCAATCTATTGGATCCTTATTTGTTGTGGCGCTTCTTGGTGCAACACTCATTTTTTCATTGCGTTGGCTGATTCTCAAACCAATTCATGATTTGATGCAAATTGCAAAGCAATTGAAAAAACTGGATTTATCAGTTGATATTACGCCAAAAATGGCTTCACATGAATTGAATTCATTGGCCCAGGCATTGGGTCAACTGTTGGAAGGATTTCGAAAAATTATTGCTGATGTTAAAGAAAATGCAAATATGCTTTCTGGTTCGGCTGACAACATGACAGATATTGCTGAGCAATTAACCAATCAATCTGAAGAGGCTGAATCAAAAGCAAATATTGTTGCAGAAGCATCAGTACAAATTAGCGCAAATATACACACAATTGCCACCAGTGTAGAGCAAATTAGTGATAATATGGAAGCTGTTTCCTCAACCTCAGACTATTTATTCAATAATATCAACAGTGTGGCCAACGCTATTGAAGAATTATCTTCATCATTGAATCATGTGGGCGAACGTGCACAAAATGGAACTGAAATCGCTGATCAAGCTGTTTTATTGGCTGCAAAAGCGGGTAAAACAGTTAATACTCTTCGACATGCCGCTGATGAAATAGGTGGTGTATCCGAGTTTATCCAACGAATTGCACATAAAACCAATATACTGTCTTTAAATGCCACAATTGAGGCCGCATCAGCCGGCTCAGCAGGGCGCGGTTTTTCAGTCGTTGCAAGCGCCATTCAGGAGTTTGCCGAGCAAAGCAGCCGGGCTGCAAAAGATATCACAGACCGAATTGCCAGCGTTCAAAAAGGAACTTATGAAATAGAAAATGTTTTCAAAGATATTTCAGCAATTATCAAGGAAATGAACGAATCTTCAGATTCCATCTCGTTTGCAGTGATTGAGCAGACTAAAGCGGTTCAGGAAATTGCCAGCAATGCGCTTGAGGCAGATGAACGTGCAAGAAATATCAATGTATCCATTGAGGAATTAAGTCGAACTGTCAATGATGCGGCTGATAATACTGCTCAAGTCGCGATGGGGGCAAATGATGTTTCTACACGCATTCAAGGCGTAAGTGAAAGTATTTCTTTTAATCGTCAAATCAGTCACCAAATCAACGAAACCGCCATTGTTTTAAATCATTTGTCAGGTAATCTGAAATGTATGGTTGATCCATTCAAAGTGAGTCAACAATCAAAAATCAAACAACAACAATAAGGAGTAAAAAATGACGCTGTTAAAACAAAAAATCTCCTGGCAAATGATTGTTACTGCAATCGTTTGCCTCGTTTTTGTTTTTGGTACCGGAATATATGGTTTAAACCTTTTTGATTCACTATATTCTTCATTTGAACAAAATGCCCTGGATATGGAAAGTTCAGTGCTACCCAAATTATCCAAAATATCCCCACAGATAGCAGAGGATTTTAAACATCAATTGAATAAAATTAGTCAAAAAGCAAAACACCACAACAATGAGATAAAAATGGATTTTATATATTTTGTAGTTGTTGTGATCGGTATTCTTGTTCTTGTATTTGTCTCTGGATATTATTTATTGAAACGTACAATTATTGGAATGGTACAATACATGGAAGGTGAGTTGCAAAAAGGATCAAAAGTATTGTCATACTCATCTAGGATAGGCTTGATTCAGCCTGTTCTCAAGGCATTCAACAATTTGATTGATATTAACAATCGTTTGCGGAAAAAATTATCAATCATTCCAGTTCCTGTCATTGAGCTTGATGAAAATTACTGCATTCAGTTTATCAATGATTCAGGGCTTGATTTATTAAAAAAAGATCAAGATGCTGTGTTAAATCAACCATGCAAAGAAATCATTCGATCAAAAAAATGTGAGGAAGACAACTGTCCCTGTCGGCATGCCAATCAATCCAAGAATGTCATATCGGTTGAAACGCGTATCCTTGTTGGTGAAACAGACAACACCATACCGGTTGATTTTACAGTTGTTCCTTTTGAAATCAGTAAAAATAAAATTGGATCAATTTTAAGTTTGACTGATCTTAGCATGATGGGCAACATTGTTGATGAAGTCAAAAGAATCACTGAACAATTAAATACGACATCCGATTCAATGTCACAAATGTCTGCCGAAATAAAGACCTCCACAGAAGATATTGTCACTATGTCTGAACAAAGTGCATCAAGCATAGCGAGCATGGCAACTCTGGGTGAGGAAATGGCGACCAATATTTCCAGCCAGGCAGATTCTGTGCAGAATATGACCGGTTCGTTGAAAAATGTTGCAAAAAATACTGAAAAAGCCAATCAAATTTCCAAAGATGCCAATACCAAAACAGCTGAAGTCAATACAAAAATGAAAGCACTGGTGGAGGCATCAGAACAAATTGGAAAAGTTATTACTGTTATTAATGATATTGCTGATCGGACAGATCTATTGGCTCTGAACGCTGCCATTGAGGCTGAAGGTGCTGGCATTGCCGGTAAAGGCTTTGCTGTTGTTGCAGATGAAGTGCAAAAGCTGGCGAAACAGTCAGCTGACGCGACAGATGAAATTGCACAAGAAATTGAAAATATTCAAATGAGTACTCAGGATGCGGTTCAGGCAATGGAACAAATCAGTACGATTATTGATGAAATCGCAGGTATTAATGAACAAAATGCAACGGCAGTTATGGATCAAACACAAACTGCGACAAGTATTTCAGAGCATACCAACCAGAATGTTCAAGCTGGACATACAGTTGCCAATAGCGCCAATGATGCCTTAAACTTAATCAATAGTATCGCTGTCAAAATTAAACAAACTGCCAGTCAAGCAGAGTCAACAAATAATGCTTCTCAAGAGTTGGCATATATGGCCTCGGAACTGATGAATACGATCAATCAGCTCAATATTTAAACTTAATATTCAAGTCAGGGGATATCATGCAAAAGCAAACAATCATTTCATGTTTAATCGGGCTAATTTTAACGATTTTTGTCACACCGGCAAATATCATAGCTGCCGATGAGTCAATATATTTTGAACGATCCTTAGAGCTTAACGAAGGTACTGACTATTATCAACTGGGAAAGTATTTGCTATATATTGAAGACAAAAATCAAGAATGGACAATCAAGGAAATTGCTTCAGATGCCTTTATTCCCAAATTCCAAGTGTCTAAGCAAGATATCTTAAATCTGGGATTTACACGTTCCAACTATTGGTTGAAATTAAATATCATATCAAAGAGTCAGAAAATAAAAGATTGGTATCTGGAATTGGCATATCCCCATATTGATCATGTGGCCTTTTACTATTTGGACACAAATGGCCAATATCAAATCAGTCGGTCTGGAGACAACTTGCCATTTTCCCATCGCGAAATTAATTACAATCATTTTATTTTTCGTATTCGAACCTTACCCGACCAACGCATCACACTGTTTTTGAATGTTAAAACAGAGGGATCCTTACAGCTGCCGCTCAATTTGTGGACACCTGAATCATTTGTAGAAAAAATTAATGATGAACAAATTATTTTTGGCATTTACTATGGTGCTTTATTGGTCATGATTTTGTACAATATTTTTCTATTTTTGGCGGTTCGAGATCGCTGCTTTATTTACTATGTGATATTTATTGTCAGTTATGTATTTTTTCAACTATCGTTAAATGGGCATGGTTTTGAGTATTTTTGGCCCAAGGCGGCGTGGTGGGCAAACCGCTCAATTCCATTTTTTATTGGGCTTTTGGGGTTTTGGGGCGCCCGATTCTCCAGCATCTTTTTATCCAATGATAAGCCTATACTGATTGTCTATCGTCCCATTTCTGTTGTGGCTTATCTTGGATTGGCAATCATGGTTTTCTCTCTCAGCGGAAACAGTGACTTATTAATTCGATTATCTGTTATTTATTCAGCAATATTTGCGATTGTATTGATGGTGACAGGGATTATTTCATTTTATCGGGGAAACCAATCAGCACGATATTATCTGTTGGCATGGTTCGTTTTTCTTCTGGGATCAATCGCATATACTGCAAAAACAACAGGTTTATTGCCAGTAACATTTTCAACAGAGCATTCGGCTCAAATTGGCTCGGCATTCATGGTTTTGCTCTTATCTCTAGGACTTGCAGATCGTATCTATTCTATGCGAAAGAAAAATGCCATGGAAAAAGCCGAGGTATTAGAAATACATAATGAGTCTATCAAAGAAATACAAGAAACAAGCATTTCTCAAAAGAAAACTTCTGAAACATTAGAAATAAAGTCCAGTAATATTGTTATTATCTCAGATCAATTGAAAAAAAATGCAGAAATCATGAATAATCAGGCTGAAAATGTTGCTGGATCATCGGAACAGATGAATGTCAATATCAACATGATTGCATCATCTGTTGAGGAAATGAGTACCAATGTTACTGGAATCTCAAATACTGCACGTCAAATGAATGAGAATATCAATTCTGTTGCCAGTGCTATTGAAGAAATGTCCGCATCCATGACAGGCGTAGGCGAAAATGCCCGCCAGGGCTCAAAAATTGCGGATAAAGCCACAAATATGGCCAAAATTGCTGGCGAAACAATGACATCATTGGGACAGGCTGCCAATGAAATTGGTAAGGTGACCGAAGTCATCAAGCGAATTGCAGATAAAACAAATCTTCTTGCATTAAATGCTGCCATTGAAGCTGCCGCAGCCGGAGAAGCAGGCAAAGGTTTTGCTGTTGTTGCGAATGCCATTCAGAAATTTGCAGATCAAAGTGCAGAGGCTGCTGAAGATATCGCCACACGAATTTCTGATGTTCAGGTCAATACAAAAGAGGCTGTGGAGGTTATTGCAGATGTGTCCAGCATTATTGAAGAAATTAATACTTCTTCTGAAACTATTATGATTGCTGTTGAAAGTCAAACAATTGCTGTCAATGAAATCGCAGCAAATGCCTCGGAAGCAAACTCTCGTGCAGACCAGATTGCATCTGCTATGGCAGAATTAACAACTGGCGCCAATGATGTTGCGCGGAATATTGGTGAAATGGCAAAAGGCTCTAATGAAGTGGCACATAGTATTCGTGGGGTTAGCGGTGCTATCAAAGATAGTAATGAGGGCATATTCAGTATCCATCAATCTGCCACTGAACTGGCTGAACTGGCCAAACAGTTATCAGATGACATGTCTGAGATGAACAATGAGCAATGATCATATTATCCTGAGGTGAAAACATGTTAAAATCATTTTCAATTAACCAGAAAATCTGGCTATCATTTTCTTGCATGCTATTCGGCTATCTTGTGTTGTTAATTGTTGCCTTTTCACATGCATTTTCCAATGAATTCAGTTATAAACAAATCCAAAATAACCTGCTTCCCATGAAAGAATACTGCCAGAATGCTGAACATGCATATTTTCAACAGCTCTCATCTTACAATCAGGCAATAAAACACAAACAAGAAAAGTTTTTGGATGATGCACGATTGAAATCCATTGAAGCTGAAAAATCCTTATTAAAAATGCAAAAAATGAATGTAGATCAGAATATAGAGAAAACCATTAAGAAAATAATAAAGCATTATGAAATTTTTACAGCCAATGCATTTCATAAATTCAGACGTGAAGTATCCATTACAAAAATCAATCAATCCATTCAGGAAAAAATGAAATCTGATCAACAAGATATATTCTCTGATAATTATGATAAAAACAGGCAAGTCATTCAAGATTGTTTTCAAGAATTGCATCACGATTTTAACCAACAAATATCCGAAAGTATGCAGTATGCCCAAAAACAATCCCAAATATTTAAGATTTTATTTTTGGCAGTTTCTATACTTATTGCATTATTGGGTTACTATTTTATTAAGCAAACCTTAAAAAAGAGCCTTTTGTTTCGCCTTTTTGACATTCAGAATTTTCTGAAAAAAAGTATTGATGGCAGACAACCTTATGATGAACATATGCCCATATCTCATTCAGATGAAATTGCTCAAACAGTTCGTTTTATCAATGCTTATATTGATAAAATTGCGCAGCTCGTGAAAAATGTGAAGCAGGGAGAAAATGAACTTGAGATGACATTAAAGGAATTTGAAACGAATGCGCAACAAATGTTTGCAGACATGGAACAAATAAACAATAACAGTAATGAAATACTTAATAAGGCATCAGAATTAACGCATTTTATTCATGAAATGACCAAATCATCTGAAAATGTCAGCAAGAATATTATCGGTATTTCATCCACGACCGATCATGTTGCCGATAATATGAATGAAACATCCGAATCCATTGATAAAATGACAGCATCAGTAAGTTATATTGCAAGAAGCACTGAAGAAGGCATGAACATATCTGAGAACATCATGGAAATGGCTGCACAGGCCAATACGACAATTAACTCACTGGGTGAGGCAGCAAGAGAAATTGGCAAAGTCACTGGTGTCATTAAACGCATTGCAGTTCAGACCAATTTATTGGCATTAAATGCATCAATTGAGGCGTCAACAGCTGGTGAAGCTGGAAAAGGGTTTGCGGTCGTTGCCAATAAAATTAAACAATTTGCCAGCCAGAGTGCAACATCAGCAGAAGATATTGCCAGTCGGATTGAAGGTGTGCATTCAAAAACAGAAAATGCCATTGAAGTAATCAATAACATTTCCGACACAATAGACATGGTCAGTGTGACCATTGGATTTATCGCTGATGCTGTGGATCAACAAAATCGATCTGCTGGAAAAATCAGCAAAAGTGTTCAGAACAGTGATTCTGGTTCCAAGCAAATTGCAAGAACCATATCAGAAACTGCTGATATTAGTGAAAGCATGTCCAAATATTCCTTTAAGTCCACCCGCGGTGCTCAGGAGATGATTGAAATAATTCAGCAACTTAATGATAAAACCCAAAGCACCAAACGTTTTTCTCGCCAGATGGCAACCAAAATACAAGAATTAAATCGCTTTGTTGAGAAACTGTATCATTAAATTATTGATATCATTTATTTTAATTTAACCCCAAAATAATGTAATATTTTTGATACAATTCGCTTTGGAATATCTTCATCCTGAATCCTGGTGGATTCCACATTTTCCAGAATAGATTGCGTTTTTTGTTTTCTTTGAACCAAAACTTCTCCAAGCAATGAAGATATCTCAGGTTGTTCTTCAATGATCGGGGCAATATCTTGTTTACTGATTTCCACAAGATATGTATCTGTTAAAGATATGACATTGGCACTCCGCGGTTCACCAGTCAATAGCGCCATTTCGCCAAAAATATTTTCCGCTCCCAATCGACCGACTTCGATATTTTTGCCTTCAATATTCATTGTAATAGACACAACACCTTCTACGATAATATACAAAGAGTCGCCTTCATCACCTTGCCTGACAATGGATTGAGATGCACGAAAATGGTGATGTTTAATTCTTTGACTGATAAATGTTTGGTCTTTTTCTGAAAAGTGCTTAAATAATTCAATATCTTTTAACAAATTCATCGATTGAAAGGTTTCGTCTTCTTCTATTGGTACATCATTGGTCATATAGATGCGATGACGTTGCATGGCCAGATGAATTTTTGCACGTTTTAAATGAATAAATACACGATTCCAAACAATTTCTTCAATTTGGGTTTTCAAGTGGTAGTTTTCAGAACAATAAAAAACGCCATACATGGTAGAAAATTCAGTTGTGCCTTTAAAGCGAACAAATGGCAAAGGTTTCTGGTTGATTTCTTTTACCGAAAGTAAGGCATCCAGAATAATCTTTTTCACACGATCAGTTGAATGAGAAGGATCAATATGAATAATAAAATGGTGTTCAAAAATTTTATTTGGGAAACTATAATTGGTAATTTCACAGTCAGACACCATGCTGTTTGGGACATTATGAATGCTGTTATCTCTGCATTGAATCCGGGTGCATCGCCAATTGATATCCAAGACTTTGCCTTCTTTTAATTCACCAATTTTAACCCAATCTCCAGTTCGAAATGTCTGCTCAACATTTAATGCAATGCCAGAAAAAATATTGGAAATATTTACCTGAACTGCCAACCCGATAATCATTGCAAACACACCTGATGTTGCAAGAATACCTGTAATTCTTTCATCAAAAACAAAGGCGACAATACCAAAAATTGATAACAGGATGATGATAAATGCAATAAATCGTCTCGCAACAGTTGGTATTTTGCGTTGTGTTTTGTTTTCCAGTGGCATCCAGATAAATCGTTTGATTGCATGATTTAAACAAAAAGCTGGGATCAACCACCATAAAATATCAAAAAAACGCTTGAACGTCCGCACATTATCCATGCTGATTTTGTCAATCAAACTGTTTAATACAAATATTTCACATGTGAGCAAGGCAATGAAAATCAAACTCATTTGAACAATCCATATAAAATTCGAATATGTTTGAAAAAAAATTTGCTTCCGAATCATGATTGCCAGACATAAAACAATGAATATACTGATAATCAAAACTTTAATAGTGAAACCACCTGGAAATATTTCATATAAAAGGTTGACACCAAATTTAGATCGTTTGATCCGAACACCGAGATTGAATTGTGAATACTTTATCACCCCAGCATTGAAATCAAGATATTCCGGCACACCCAACGCACTTTCCTCTGAAACACTTTGAAAAAAATTCACCTGATCAGCACGCCAACCATAGGATGGATTTAGAACATTGGGCGAATTAATTTGTGAAAGCAAGGCTTCTTGATCACTCATACCCATGCCAACCATATCAACAACATAAATTAAATTTTTTCGATCGTGTTTTTGATGATGAAAAGCAATCCCCAACAAATGCTTTCCAAATGGAAGTCTATAACTTAATGCATCAGATTTGAATCTTCCTTTTAAATGATATAAGTGGTAATGAATCCCTTCATCAGAGACATGTTGTGAAAGTTTTTTCAAAATAACAGGCATTGCTGCATTGTGAAAAACGATATTATCGGTATCCAATTCACCACGAAACCGAAACCAAAGATGACAATCAATGGAATATAAAAGATTATTCATGTTGATATCAGACAATTCATTAATTTTAATACCTGTATAAACCACGCGCGTTTTTGTTAACAGTTGATTGTCTAACATTATTCGTTCATCTTGTACTTTCTGGGATTGCCTGGGAATTTTACCGGTCACTTGAAGCTGATTCATTGCAGAGATTATTTTTCCATTTTTGAAAACGCCTACAGATACAGGTTTCGGCGAGTCACCATTAATATCATAGTAATTGTAGCCAGTAACGCCTTTGATGGATTTATCGATACTGGAAATTTTTGCAAGTTCATCTCGAATTGCTTTTCGTTGTTCTTGTAAATTCTTTCTATTTTCTGGATTAATACAACGAAGGATTGAGTGATAAAGCACTTTTGTTGTGTCATAAGCAAATGCAGCGTGCCAGCCAGGTTCTTTACCAAATTGGTGTCTGTATTGATTCCAGAATTGTTGCGCTTCTTCATTGGCTGTATCATAAATGATTGGCGTTATGACATAAATACCATTTGTGAAATAGCCTGGACATTCCTTTTCCTCAGAAAACTTTTCAAATCCTTTTTGGAAGGTTTTTGAGGCAAATGCATCAGGTGTAATGATTGGAATATCAATGCCATGATCCTTAATTGCTTTGATAAACTTGATGCCTTCACACGAATGCATGGCAAGAAATAAAACATCAGTATTTATCTGCTGCTTATTTAAATCTTGAACAATGCGAAGAATGCGTTTGTCTTGATTCGGATCATTGACCTTAAAGTTTCTTTTAAATGCAATAGACAGACCTGATCGCCTGCATTCTTCTTCAAATACTTTGCCAAGATAAGTACCATAGCTTTGATCTTCTTGAATGATACTGATTTGCTTTTTTTCAAGAACTTCCTTAACATATATCGCCAGATAAATGCTTTGCAGATAATCATTAAAAATTGTTCTAAAATACCATTTATTGTTGCGGGTTACACGAATATTAGTTGATGCAGGCGATATCGCTGGAATACCTATATCTTTATAAACCTTACCTGCACGAATTGAACAAGAACTATAATGATGGCCAATGACTGCAACATGGCGGTTTTGATTTGCGATCTTTTGTGCAATTTCATATGCTTTGTCCGCATTGTTTTGATCATCAAAGATCTCAATTGCGAATGGAATTTTAGTTGATGAATAGCTGCTGTCTTGCATATTTTGAAGACATAATCGTATCCCCTGAATAAAGGATTCTCCATTCACAGCATACTGACCAGACATTGGACCGACAACAGCAATTCTAATATTTTCGGAGGTATTCTTTTGTTGACAATAGAAATATCCAGTAATTATGGTCATTAAAACAAGAACTGATAAACCGATAATCTGTTTTTTTTCATAGTTTAGACCTGTCAGAAAGTTCCTTTTGGGTGAAATAAAGTATTTTGATAATGAATACCCGAAAATATATGATCGCTTACTTATGCCATGAAAAACCTAAGTTGGACAATCATACAATGGAAAGATGGAGAAAAAAAATAAACGTTTTATTTCGATATTAATCAAGCATATTCAGTTGAAAAAAATATTTTTTGGGGATTTTTTTGAATGCTGTTGTCATATGAGGATTTTTAATAAAGATCTGTTTGCGATCCTTCAAGTTCGCTTTTGTAAATATGGCCTTATTGCTTTTATGAGATTTAAACAACTTCCAGAGAGAGCCATTATCAAAGGCTTTTACAAGTCCTGAATAGACAGCATCATGTAATTCCCTGTTATTTTTGTGAACAAAAAATAATCTGCCAAAAGGATAAATGAGTAAAAGTTTATGTTCAACAATGACATTTGGGCAATTCTCTCGAAATTGCTCAAGCAGTGAATGAACCTCATTTGCACCCAGCGGGAAATAATCAAATCGATTCTTTTCAGTCATTCTAAAAAGACTCGTCAGACTTGGCGCCTGATATACTTTTAAACCTGCGTTTTCCAATATTTTTACATCAGACCAATAATTTCCCTGGCCGGCAGTCATTTTTTTTAAACCCTCTATGGTTTTTATTTTTGCAAATTCGGATTGTTTGTCCTTATGGATAAGAAAAATCCGCCACCCATTTAAACCCAAATCAATTGGAAAATAAATCGGCAGAAGCTCCTGTTCAAATTCAGCACTTGTTCCAAAATCAGCAATACTTATCATCTTCTGGTTAATCATTTTTCTTATTCGAGCGTTATTAACTATGGTTCTACTTACATTTAAATCAAAGTCTTTTCCAGAGCTTTCTAATGCAAGTTTTAAAACCGCATAACCAAACGATTCTTTTCCAAATTGATTCACGTTGGGATAAATAATTTTCATTTGAGCGTTACAATTATTTACAAAAGCTGTTAAAACGACAATTAAGAGAAGATTTATTACAAATGTTTTTTTCATGACAATTCTCCTTCTTTCTCTTACTTAGCTTGAACATAGTGACCTTCAGGCAAATTTTAGATTAGCCTAACTTTTGTGCGTCTTCGGAAAGCCTGTTTGATATTTGCTTCAAGTAAAGTCCCGCTTGCTAACGCGCGCGGCTCTGATTAAAAGCTGCCGAAATTTTCAGAGCCGTGCGCGGCTCAGATTAAAAGCTGCCGAAATTTTCTGAGCCGCGCGCGTTAGCAAGCGGAATTGCACTTGAACCAATATAAAGCAGGATTTTGTTTTTCCGATACATATACATATACATGAACATTACTCACCAATAAATTGATCAAGAGCAAGAAAAAGAGAAATGTATTGGTTAAGGATTACGCAGGGATTATACTATTTGAATATTGTTGACATACATTCATAACTATGTCAAGTATTTTAATAAGTTGAATTTTTTGAGATCAATATAAAACTCAATGTTCAAGTTTTTTAGAAAAATGACAGTATAGCGCGTTCTCAGGCTCAACCTGGGAACGTCTTATAGGTGGCTCTGCCACCTTTTTGTTATACACATTTCGGTAAGTGGCGTATGTAAAATTTGGGGGAAATGTTTGTCTCAGACCAAAACCGAATTCCAATGTAGGGGCAACCTTATGTTCGTTCTTCAAACAATTACCGGAATCAAACCTATATGTTCGGAAACAAATGTATGGGTTTCAGACATAGGTTCATTTATGGTTTTTGTTCGGAGGGAGAACATCAGGTTCGCCCCATAGCCGTCAGGCTAAGGCAAACTCGCTCCGGTGCTCGTTCCCAGGCTCTGCCTGGGAACGTGTTCTTGGCGGCTCTGCCGCCTGTTCAGTTCGTAGGTGGCAGAGCCACC
>Ga0272440_1001861_pt1 | contig 16884 bp, 15 predicted proteins | sample SSMMMBAug17_FD_192440 | JGI IMG/M metagenome (GOLD analysis project Ga0272440, IMG submission 192440) | Marine sediment archaeal communities from Little Sippewissett salt marsh, Falmouth, MA, United States - SSM-MMB-Aug17 | ecosystem: Environmental > Aquatic > Marine > Wetlands > Sediment ... | reverse complement strand
AGCTATTTTTCTATTTTCAACAAATATTAAGGTTGTCAAAATATCAAAGAGTGGTCAACTTTTTTCGCTGAAAATGGTAAACTTTTAGATGTTGTTTTTGGTAAACTTTTAGGCCGCTGGTAACATATAGCTCCATTTTCATATTTGAATATATCAAGTAACAGATTTACATTTGAAGACATTGAACCCAATATAGGTATAGAAAATATAAGTTATGCATCACAATCTCTCATAGGAGAGGAGCAGACTATCACCATAAACGAAGGAGCTTCCTATACCTTTTTTGTGCATGTTGGAGGGGAACATAACAATTATCAATGGTACAAGAACGATGTTGTCATAGCAGATGCAACAAATCCTTATTACTCAATTGATGAACTTTCATTAAAAAGCAGTGGTGACTATAATTGTCATATTACAAACAGTATTGCGAATGGCCTGACACTTTATAGTTATCCTATTCATTTACTAAAGCTCGTTTCAATTTAGTTGATACAAAAATATTACTTTAATACAAGAATTAAATACCATGTATCAACAGCATATTATATCAAAAGACCTAACAGTTATTTTGTATCAACTAAATTGAAACGAGCTTTAGTAAATAGTAAGCCATCAATCGAATTCACAATTCTAATTGACGAAGATGAACCCGCAATAAATTTTTATAGAATTAAATGGATTGATAAGGATACAGATAGCAATGCTATGATTTCTTTATACTATGGATTAGATAATACTAGACAGGACGGCAACCTGATAAAAAATAATATTTCAGAAGATGATCTATTAGATGAGTATATTTGGGATTTGTGAACCAAATACTTTAAAACGCAATATTATGTGCGCTACATACTTGTACCATTATTTTCTTGCTACGCTTTGCTTACTGTTCAAATCATCAGTGCACATTATATTGCGTTTTAAAGTATTTGGTTCACATTTATCAGATATATCCGGGGGAGCGTATTATTTATATGCAATTATAGATGATGCTGTTGGAGAACCAGCAGTAGTTTATAGCCAACAAAAAATATTAATTGCTGGGATCCCAGCTTCTGAACGTGATGCCCTAATAGCATTTTATGAGAGTACCAATGGGTATAACTGGGTAAAAAGTGATAATTGGTTGAGTGACAGCCCGGTTAATGACTGGTATGGAGTGTCATTAAAAAAATGGGCATGTGAATAGATTATCTTTAAATTTGAATCAATTATCAGGAAGAATTCCGAAAGAAATATCGCGCTTCACTAATTTAGAATTTTTGTATCTTATTAGTAATAAAATAAATGGTCTAATTCCTCCTGAGTTAGGAAGCCTTTCTAAGTTAAAAGATCTACGCCTTTCAAAAAATGAATTGACAGGACAAATTCCAGCAGAAATGGGTAATCTTAATAAACTAGAAGTTTTATTTTTAGATTCAAATAAAATAAGTGGTCCAATCCCAAATGGGATACTTAACCTTCCAAATTTGAAGAATATTGATTTATCATTCAATAGCTTTGATACATTACCTGAAATTGTTTCTATTGCACCATTTTCATTTTTTAATGTAGTAAATAATAAATTAACCTTCGGATCACTTGAGTCATATGTTGACATACAAGGAATCAAATACTCTCCTCAATTACCAATAGGAGAGAAAACAACAATCTCAATCAACCAAGGTGAATCCTACACCTTCTTTGTCGATGTAGGTGGACAACACAATCATTATCAATGGTACAAGGACGAGGTAATCATTCCTGAAGCTACAGATGCCTCTTATTCAATAAATTGGTTAACATCAACTGACACTGGAGACTACATTTGTCATGTCACAAACAACTTAGCGACAGACTTGACAATATATAGTCAACCGATACATCTTTATGTCAATAAAATTCTTTATGGTGATGCTAATGGAGATAACATCCTTAATACAGTTGATGTATTTGAAATACTAAAAGTTTTATCTGGAAATTTATATATTATTGACAACGTAGCAGCTGATTATGATCAAGATGGAAAAGTTGATATTACTGATGTACTTCAACTAATGGAATTTCTATCTCATAGAAACGATCAATTTTAAAAAGTCGCTTTAACCAGGTAAAACTTCTATAATAACTGGAAAAATTTGATAGATTGGGGATTGATATTTCATGCGTGAATAATCAGTGCTTAACCCCGAGTTTTTTAGATATCAGACATTGAAACCAGTTACGTGGAAATCAATGTTTAGCAACGACGCAATTGGATAAAACTGAAATTGAAACCGATTGCGTTGAAGCACAACTTTTAATCCCATGAGTTTGTTAGATGTCAGAGATTGAAACCGATTTCGTGGAGACTATGTAATTAGCCCCAACACATTTGGGTATGTATATGTAATTAAACCGATTGCGTGTTTGCACAACATTCAGCCATACGCATTTAGGTCGATTTCAGATATGTTACCGATTTGGTTGTTGCTCAGCTTTATGCCTTGAAGCACTAAGGTTGATATCTAAATATTAACCAATTGTATGGAGACTCAGTGTTTTGCCTCAACGATCATAGGATAACGATTGACCTTTGACCGATTGCGTGTTTGCTCAGCCTTAGTTTCCAAGCACTTGGATGTTTTTCAAAAGCTAAAACTGGTTGCGTTATTGCCCAGCCAAGACCTTTACGCATTTAGTTAGATGTGTTTCAAACCTCATACCAATTGCGTGGATGCTCAGCACCAAAACTTTAGTACTTGGGTGGATATATGAAATCTAAACCGGTTGCGAACTTGCTCAGCACACTATCTCATCATGCCCACCATATGCATCAGACGAATCATAGTTCTTCTTGCGTGTATGAACAAACAATAACCGGGTGCTTGGATATCAGTGATCAATCAATGTGGAAAAAGTATAAAACAAACATAAACTGAATAGATATAAAATTGTAACTGGTTTCTACGCCCCGAGTTTACGAATATAACGTGAAAATAAGCGGCGATAGCCCGCTTGATTGTTTGGTTATTAGAGCCTTACGATTTAGTTTATGCAAAAACTATTGACGTAATTGTTTTTAGTGCTTTTGTGTATATACAATATTACCCCATGCGTGGATACTCTGATCAATTCTAACGCACTTTGGTTGTTTCATTATATAACCAATTGTGTGGATTCTCTGCACTGATTTAAAACCCTCAATGGGGCTTTTTTCTATAAATTTACGATGCCAGTGAGATTACATGTCCGACACATCAAAGATTTAAAAGTGTTTTTAATGATGATCCGACAAAAGCGACTCGACAGAGCGACGGATATCGTTGAACATGTTCGGGAATCGCTCATTGACTTGTCGGAAAAAGGGCGTTCGTTTGTACGCCCGATGCCTGTGTAAACCATATGCGTAACACGCAGCACCTGCTACATTTGCGATCTGTGAAAACGGGACTCGTGATGACTGCACGAGGGGGCCTGACCACCACCTGCAGAACTCATTCTGCAGACAATCAATCCCAAGGATAATTTTCTTTGCTGCAAGCACGTCCGAGATGGGAAAATCGGGTCGGTCAACAAGCTCATGATCTCCATGCGCCTCTTGAATCACCCAACACTCCTTTCGAGCCAAGGCCCATATGGGAGTACCCGGAAGAATATGCAGAACCGAGCAGGAAAACTTCGCCAGCGGGAATGTTGCCTTGAGTTCGTCCAAAGATTCCAGGCAGCTTTCAAAACTGTCACCAGGTAAACCAAATATCATATCCAAGTTTATAACACTTGGATCTGGCAGTGTACGATAAAGCAAGTCAATGCCTTTGAGAGTCGTCTCTATTGAATCGTGTCGTCCGCACATCCTTCGCGCAGTAGGGTTTAGGGTCTGTACACCAATAGCAACCCAGTTCAATGGTAGCTGCGCTAACCCAGTTGCCAGCTCTTCAGAAATATCAGCAGGCCGCGTTTCAAAAGAGAACATGGTGTCTCGCGGCCATCGGACCAGTATGTCCAGAATCTCGTTATCCCGTGCCTTATCACTTCCGAAACATGTGTCCGTGATCCATATGTGTTTGAAGTCATTCTGGCTCAATAGTGACAAGTCCTCCCGAACTCGCTCGAGGGAGAATCTTCGTATTCCCTTGCCGTCACCCCAGCGACAGTAAGAGCAACGATACATGCACCCCCTTGTCGTAGTGTATGTCATCCAGTCAATGCAATCCATCTGAAGAACACCCATTCTAAAAGGGGAGGGAATTTTTTGTACAGGGAGAGGCTCACGCGGGACCGGTAGCGCCTCAAGAGAGCTGCCCTTAACCACTGCTACACCCGACGGAATTGTGGGCGAAGCAGATCCCAGAAAACTGCCCAACAGATCGCAAAAAGGTTCTTCCCCTTCATCAAACACAAGAAATGTCCCATCAGGTAAATGTTCGAATAGATGGACAGAATCGACCGTCACTTCCGGCCCCCCAAGAATGAGATGCACATTCGGGAAAGCTGCGTCAAACAGTGCGACCAATCTGAGACAGATATCGAGATTCCAGCAGAAACAAGACATTCCAATAACATCCGGATTTGTTTGCTGGAGATCAACAACAATTGTAGAAAGGTCAAAGTATGGGTGCTGGACTTGTTCCAAGTCGTACATAAGTTGCACAGACCGAACTGTATGATGGAGTGACGGATGCTCACGTATCATGGCATCAATATATGCCACTCCTAGGCTATACCCTTCTAAATTAATGGCTATCAAAGTTAGGTTAAGACTATCCATATTTACCCAATCACTTCATTGATTGACTCACGGAAGGCATTAGCACATTGATTTATGAGATTTGAATCATTATGCGCAGCGGAAAGAAGCACTTCGTCCTCTGGATGGAAGAGAATACCGTGACGAGCAAAGGCTCCTGCAAGTTGACTTGATTTAATAGTGTCTGGCAGGTTTAACCGAAAGAACGTAGCATCACCATCAACTGCAATTCTTGTACCTTCGAGACTCTTCTCAAGGCAATCGCGAAATAGACTGCTCGCAGACTCAAAGTCTTGATACGCACCGGCAGCGAGAGACAGTAGGCATGCCCTTGCTGCCGAAAGAGAGACACTTTCACCTGCAAACGTGCTGAAATGACACAGATCAAACGATCCTCCCAGAATGCACTCAGGGCCGACCATTGCCGCGATAGGAAAGCCATTTGACATTCCCTTCGCAAGAAGTAGTAGGTCGGGGTCGATTGCATAGACGGATGATACGCTTGGATACTTCCAACGGAAACCCGTCTTGATCTCGTCCATGATGAACAAGCATCCGTTCTCTGCACAGCTTGCACGAAGCTTGAGCAGCTCTGGTTTTGTTGTTGTATACGGTGACGGGCTAACGATCACTGCCGCTATTTCCTTACCATGTTCGCACAACTCCATGACGATTTGATCGTTAACAACCGAGAACTCTGTCAAAGTGGTTCCTAAGGCAGACCGGTTATCTACCTGAGAGAAGGGAGGAAGCCAGCCGTGATAGCCAACTGATAACACACCCATTCGACCTGTAAGTTTCTGTGCAACCCTGACAGCCATATGCGCACACTCTGAACCAGTCTTGAAAAATACGGTTCGCTCAGCCAACGGTATGAGTTCTTGTAGCAGCATTGCAACTTCAACCTCAAGAGGGCTGCGCAGAGAGACGGTTGGCATGCTAAGCATGGTCTCGTATACTGCTTGAGTCTGCTGCGGATCACAATGACCGAGGATAATTGCGCCGCTGCCGAGATAGAAATCCACGAGCTTGGAACCTTGCGTATCCCATACATAGGGTCCCTGGGCTTTCCCAATGAACAAGGGGACCCCTGAGTACCCGAAAGTTCTTAGCCACTGTTGACTACCATGCACAAGTACGTTGCTTGCAGCCGCGTCAATTTCTTTGAAACCCCAATGTGTTCTCATGTCTACTTTGATCCTTGCATAAAATTTTATAAATTTTTGAGTTTTCTCAATTAAAACTCGGTTAATAAGTGTGGCCTCTGATATTTGATGAAATACGACGTTGTTGCAGCGGACCGCTTGGAGCGACCACACATCCTTTCTCACATCCTCAGTGGTATCATTTTATATGAATCCTATATTCTGACTAAATGTTGGTATGAGTCACTATTGTCATTCTCCCTCCTTTACTTTTGGCTTTTCAGCAGAATTAAGCAATGCTAAAATACGTAAACTCAAGGTCTTCGTTTGGTAATATCTGTAATTGAGGCGGGCAGCTTTTATGAGTATTATCGCAAGTATAATGTAGATACCCAGAAGTAATAAAAAAGCAATAACAACTTTTGCAAATGTTATTTTTGCCACAGAAATGCTTGCTACTACACCCATCAACAGTATTGCAGACATTGAAAAAGTTATAGCGAAGAGAATATTGAGCTGGAATTCCATATAAAACCAAAACCCCTCGCTAACGATTGACAGAGCTTTTAAGTCAGTGTTTGGGAGGAGAAGTGCTCCCACATCGGCAACTGCTTTGAAATTATCAATATTTATTCTATCCTTTAGACACTCCGCATAATGCTCTAACACCCAGTCTTTAAAGGCAGATTCCAACTGGCAATAGTTAGGATTCATTTTATGAAAATTTCGATCAATCAGCCATGGGGTAAGCAAAGAAAAAAAGATAGTGTTTGAAACAGTTCCTAGGATAATGCTAAAAGGTATTGAAAATATTCCAAAGGCTCCTAAATTCTTGTTTGCAAAAGGAAGGATAAAAGGGGTATTCACTGTTAAGATTGAGATGCAGTCCAAATAGATACAAATCGACAAAAACAGGATAAAACCAGGCAAGAAAGTTTTAATTAAACGACCAAAGTCAAACGTGCCAAAAATATTCATGTTGTTTCCCTTTTTACCGATTTGATCCATAACAAGACCTCTGAATTAATGCTAAACGTGAGATATCATATTCTCACAAACGTTTGTTTTTTCTCTCATTCGACAAAATAAAGCAATTCCTCAATCCTTTTCTCGTACGAATGTTCACAACGCAACTTGTTGCGTATATGGAGCGATAAGTCTTGGAAATACTGTGGCTCAATTACCATCTTGGCCAATTGCTCGGCTGGTTTATCGTTTAGTATAAGTGGTCGACATTCATCTCCATATAATGCTGTAGTGTACTCAAGGTATGGGGCAAGGACGGGGATTGCATTACTCGCGAAAGTCTCAAACATCCTCGGTGTGACGAAATGCATGTGCCTTAAAATGGGTCGTGCCAGAATCGGGTGAACACGAGCCTTCGACATAGATGCCACAACAGAACCAAATTCCACAGAGGGGCCAAGTCGCACATCATGCTCGGATAGGAGGATGGGATCCGAAAAAGTTGCCTCTTCTGCGCCAGGAAAGCCGTAAAGACTCTCTTGATCCCACCACATGCCCCGAATCGCGACGCGTGGGATCAGATGCCGCACTTCCCTGATCTCTTGAAGCAGCCACACAAAATCTTTCCAGCGATACCAATTATTGCCAATATAACCTAAATCCCACTCTGTTTGAATAGAAGATGCATGTGTGAGCTGATGACTCATCCCAAAATACAGAAACTGCGTTCCCGCATTAGTTGTAACAGCTGATGGTTCAAGTATGATGTCGCTCAATTCACTAAAAAGCTCGCGCCAGGTAAAAAATTCTTCAGTACTATAATGATTAGCATCACTACCTTCTCTCGTTAGCTCTCTGTTGTGACCGTCTGTATCAATAACGATGCGATGTCCTCGAGGCACTTCCTTTTGGCAGCGCAATAAACGATACCTGTCTATGAATTGGGCTCCTTCCAACACAAACACAAGAATATCCGTATTCCGAAGAGAATCCACGACGGGCAGATGCTTTGCAGTCACACGATCTATGTGGCTAACGTCGGATAAACATATCTCAATACCAAGCATAGTTCCGGCATCGACATACTCCTTGACCACTTGAGTTGATCCACAATTCCATTCAAAATGTCCAGCAAACAGAATTCGCATTAATCACCTCCTATTTCGGGGATACCATCATACCGTTCCCAAGCTGACGGATTGTTTAGTGCATTGAGTAAAGATGCTAACGGTGGGTCGGACGGTGTAGATTCAATTTGGCTGGTCATACGATGGATTAGCAGTGCAATCTCCTGAGTAGTCACGTCTGCACTTTTAATTCTAACGAATGGAAAAAACTGATCAATGCGATCTGGGAGTAATGAATAGAAATGAGTTAGAGCATCCGCAAATACTCCCGACCTATGCAATTCACTATCTGCCATATCATGAGCATATACATCCATTCTTGAGTCACGACGTAAGCAACGCTGCTGTCGAACCGTTAAAGGGGCTTCAAGCATTACCAAAAGATGTGGTATTCTAAGATATTTGCATTCAAGCATATCAAAAAGAAGGGAGAGTGTACTCTCATACACATCGTTACACCAATATTGTTCCATAGCGTAGCTATAAGCCAGCGTTGAAAAAAAACTCCTATCGAAAGCTAATCGGAGGGCGTTAGTTTTGATGGCAGTAGAGTAACGTTTTACTTCCATGTGCAAGAAATGCTGCTGTCCCTGTATCTGACTATGCTTGTCAGTATCATTCAATAGGTTAAACCAAGGCTGACAGGGAAAAAGGGTTGGCAATTCAGGAGCGACTTCCCAGCCGTAATCCAAGAGATCCTGCAAAACTGTTGTCTTACCGACCCCTCCCTCACCTTCCACGAATATAGTTATTTGATTCAGCATCTACATCAGCACTCCTATAAATAGTCAGCCCAGTATGGTTCGTTACGAAGAGCGCGTTCCTTAGATAGAGCGGCTCGCTTCTGTATAGAGAGCCGTTGCTCTTCTGAAAGTTCATTCCCAAACTCGCGCAGCCATTTAGTGAGAAAGTCTGCTTCCAATTGAAACCCATACTTACCCCATAGGCCATCGCCATCGGTACCCACTGTCGTTTGATAATCAACAAGAACTTGAGGTAGCAACCAAAAATCATCGAAATGCTTCAAGGCTAAACTTGCAGCAAGGTATGTATCTTCAAAAGCAGTGGGTTTTACAAGGCTGCGCCAACCGCCAACATCCGATAATACCTTGGGTCGATGAAAAAGACAATTTGTATCGATTCCGGTTTCGAGTGCAATGAGCGAAGAACGCGATATTTTGCGTCCTGCTGAAGTCCCACGGCAACGAGCTACTTCGCACTGGTTTTCCAGCTGAACCACTGTTGTATTTCTGTAGTATGCGCCCCAACTTGCTTCGTCAGGCATTTCCGATAGTGCCTCAAGTCCTGTAGGATAAAGTACATTGTCATCATCTAAGTATGAAATGATACCTCCCTTTGCAAGAGCAACTCCCATATTACGTGCCTCAAGCACACCCTGAGTCCGATCATTACGAACATAGCGAATACGGGAATCGCTGACGTACCCCAGTGTTCGCCAAGTGGCATCATCACTATAGTCATCAACTACTATTGCCTCCCAGTTGGGATAGGTCTGCATACGAAGAGACTCCAGTACTCGAAACAGAATGTGAGCGCGATTGCGGGTGCAAATTACGACACTAATCAATGGAGTAGTCTTGGTATTATGATGTCGGGTGCAAATTTTGTTCATAATCACCTATTAGGCGGAGTATGCTTATACCCGGTAAAGGTACAGCCCTCCATGCCATTTTATCAAGCGCAAAACTAATGCGATAAAAGGGAGCAATTTGGCGAAACCGTAAGTCAAAGTGTTTCTGCTCGATGGGTTCCATAGCACTAGTGTATCCACGGAGCAAGCTGGAAAGTGCTTGAGAACCCTCGTAGCACGAGAACATCACAAGATCGAAGAGCGGATCTCCTCCTGAGGCTTTGTGGAAATCCAGAAAACCGATTTGATCATCTTCGCCTGCAAAGATATGGTTACTTTGAAGATCCATGTGTAGTAGACGAGGTGTTCTAACTACCAGCATTTTGCGACTTGACGCATCATCAATGACGCGTTGTAAAGCAGCATTCTCGTCTCGCTTAAGAAGTCCGGTGTTATTCAGTTGTGCAATATCAGTTAGCATCTGATGTGTAAGCAAATCCACCCATGAACTATACTCTGACTGATGAAAAGAAAGCCGGCCAAAACCATCTACTGAAATTTTGTGTATTTGTCGAAGAAGTGTGCCTGCTGCCTCATAGACGTCATTTTTGCGAGAGGCGGGGAAATGGGCAATATTTTCACCAGAAAGACGTCCCATTATTAGACACGACACATCAGCATGATCATCTACGTGTCCGTAATGAATAATAGGGGGTACCAATATTTGCTGCTTGGTGACAAGTTCGAGTGCTTGGACTTCAGCAAGCATACTCCGCCCTTTTGTCGCTATCTTGATATAAACATTTCGGTCGCCAACAGATGCTCGAAACACAATATGTACGGTACCTTTATGCACCGGCTCAATTTTCGTTACGGGCTGTCCCAAGGCTTGGAGAATGTGATCAGCGATAGTGTCACGACTAATCACCTGATGGCGATCTCGTATCCAAGCCTCAGAGCGGACTGGTCTGGTCAACCGCATAATAAAGCTCCTGTTCTTTGTTGATAAGATCTCTTGGAATCCAAGCTTCCGGCAGAATATCAGGAACAAATGATATGTCCCTACAGAACATTTGGAATAGGGAGAATGCATAGCGTAGATGAACGTCAATATGCTGCTTCCTGTCGGCAAGTGAATATTTCTTTACATGTGAATTATATAAGGATGGGATATAGTTCTCCAAATCCCAATACCCAACCTCATGCCTGTTGTATTGATCCAACATTTCAACGTAGCACTTTTCCTCCTTAACAATCTCCACCATCACACTTCGATGTACCCACTGAAAATACTGTCTACACAGCGAAACATATAGAGAGTCGGAGAGGGATACTGCCAATAAGTTTGCACAGCGACATTTTAAATCATCATACTTCTCGTCATATACTGATGTGTCTTCGTGAAACTTCTCGTATGACTTTTTTGAATCGTTGTCAATTCCCGCACAGATGGAATCGACGATACGCGCCTCACGTCGCGGATTGGTCACAAGGTTGATTTCCAGAAATTGCTTAGCCTTGGCCCCGAACCAGCGCGAAATCTGATGTCCGAAAACAATATCATCATCGGTACCCACTCGTCGTGTCGGATCGACTCCCCCCACAGCTGCGGCGGCCCAAGCCAGGACCGAGAAATTTCGTCCGACAGGCATAATGCCACCAAAGCTTGGAAGTTTGTCTAGAGCCAACCCCTGCCCATGGTGGACAGCTTCACGTGTCTCGAGAAATACGTTCAGAGCAGGAGGTCTCTGAGCAAACTCCGGATACGAAACCACTCCCTGACTTAGAACAGCACTACTGTCCTGTAACGATTGTCTGTGCATTTCCAGGTAACGGTCCGAAATCCATACAGTGTCACCCTCGTTAGCGATGATTACAGCGTTAGGGTGTTGTGTGATCTGCACCACCCTCAGACAGTAGTCAAGACCGTATTTGCGTGCCCTTCCTAAACAGGCAACAGGTCTCGGAAAGCGCTTAGCCACAACATGTAGCCAAGCGCAGGAATTCGCATATATAATGAGTTCTTTGATACTGTTCAAGAATCGGTTTTCATCCCGAGCTGACATACCCGGTATAGGAGAGTTAACGACCATGCATATGATAGACTCATCACCCTTCCTGTTGATTAACGATTGCTTTCTGTATTGTAAGTAGAGGTTGCGAATGTTCTCGTCCTCATTGAAACAGGGAACATATACGAATAGTGAGGGGTTGTGAGAAAGACCATTGAGCGCAATCCATTGATCAAGCTCATCAACATAATCCGAAGGCTGCGATGTGAAGTACTCGGCAATTACTTCTTTCTTGTTAGTGAGTTCTTGTTGCGGAAACTTAGATATTGGGCGTGGCGTGAGCAGGTCTGGCGTAAGGTATGCCAGTTTTAGTATCTTGTCAGTCGTCAACTGAGATGTCAAGAGATTTGAATTTATTCCATTTATCATTTTTTTCATTTATATAAATTTTTTAAGTATATAGGGAAGATAGTTGTTTCCTATTGATCCATACTATTCCTATGGTCCCCCTATAACGACAGGTTAAATGATATTTATTTAGGCTTTATTACATAAATTTTTATAAATTATTACATATACTTTAGGGTGTCAAGTTAAATTGCTTCAAATAATTTATTAAATTTTTTGTATTAAACAAAATGATTGAGGTGGTAAATTTAACAATTAAAGAATTATTTTTTGCAACTCATCAGACAAGAATTAGCCTTTCTGTCAAAAAAAATCAGTAGAAGACTTTATTTGGATGTCGGAGTCTTACGTATTTATTTAGTTTTTCAATTCCTTTCAACAATATTCATTAATACTCAGGTAGATACCTTCTTCCAAAGAAATAAAATAATTTAAGCCTAGTATATTTTTTATTTTCGCTGTATCACCTACAAATTTTACTACATCATAACTTCTTTTTGGCATTTTTTTGGTTTTTGCTTTTTTCCCAACTGCAATTTCAATATAATGAATAAGTTCTTGCAATGACCATCCAATACCTGGACAACAATGAAAGTTCTCTTGAATATTTTTTTTGGAATTTAAATATTTAATTACAGTTATTATAAAATGTATAGTATCATTGATATGCGTAAAATCAATTAGTTGATCACCACCTTCTATTGATAATATAAAACCTGTTTTAACAGCGCGCATAAACTTAGGTATTATTCGGTCAAAAATATCAAAGCTGTTCCCATAAACATTTGAAAATCTAATTATAGCACAATTCAGATTATTTTTTTTAGCAAAGTTATAAAATAATTGTTCCCCAATAACTTTTGTTTTACCATAAATGTTAACAGGTTTAAGGGAAGCATTTTCTTTTACTGGCAAACAGGGTTGCTCACCATACACTTCTCGGCTGCTACCAAATATCAACCAAGGTTTTTGTTGAGATTTTTCGATGCTATCTAATAATGAATGACTCCCCTTAATATTTGTTTCTTTACATTCTTTAGGACTTCTCTCCGCTTCAACAACCCTGGATACAGCAGCTAAATGAATGACACCATCAAACTGGTAATTCTCAAAAATATTTAGCATCATTCTACGATCACAAACATTTGCTTGAATATAATGAATATGGTTTGTTTGATCAAAAATTATTTTTTTTTTGTCCATTAAGGTAACTTGGTTACACAATTTGGCTAATTCTAAATATAATGTTTGGCCAATAAATCCAGCTCCGCCTGTAATCAAAATATTCATTTTTTCTATTTTTTTCTCCTTTTCTATTTTCCAATTTTTTTAACTTAATTATTCAATTGTTGGCGCGTATTTTGCGATTATAACAAATTTTGTATATTAAGCAGTTGTATAATTTAAATATTTGTCATAAAATTATAATTTTCATCATAATTCATTAAGAATTTCTAATTTTCTCTTACTTCGTTTGATTACAGTGTAGTAACCGATGTCCAAGTTTTTGGCTACTTGCTCTTTGTATTTATTGGACTCCGAGTAGGTTTAGATTTCAGTGGATATTTGTTCATCACGTTTCGCTCAGCTGCCTATTTCTGTCAGTGGATTCTGCTCCTTGTAGTGTTTTGTTGAATTTCAGTTCAATAACCGCTGACAGTGGATTTCAAAATAGTCCTTTTACAATTTGTATACAATCTTACTTTTAATACAATTTATATTTTATTACATAATCTAAACCTACAAAATTGAGAGTATAACCAGTGCTTATACAGAAGACTTTTTTGAATAAATATAAAAAAAAGAAAAAAAGTATGTTAACAAGAAACTTGATAACAACATAAACCGATTCTGTTTTCCAATCATTTCAATTTATTCATAAAGAATATTTTTAAATAAATCAGGAATGATTTGTCAATATTTATTATCAGCTATCAATGAAAATAATTCATTGGCATGTATCTTGTATTCGGGATAACAACAAATTTTGTATATTAACCTGTTAAATAATTTAAATATTTGTCATAAAATCATTCTTTTAATCATAATTCATTTAAGAATTTCTAACTATTCTTGCTTCGTTTGATTTCAGTCTACAATAGCCGATGTCCAAGTTTTTGGCTACTTGCTTTTTGTGTTTATATTGAACTCCAGGTAAGCTTTAGATTTCAGTGGATATTTGTTCATCACGTTTCGCTCAGCTGCCGATTTCAATGGGTTCAAATCCTTGTCTTTGTGTTTTGTTGAATTTCAACTCAATAGCCGCTGTCAGTGGATTTCAAAATAGCCCTTTTAAAATTAGTCTACAATCAAAATTTTAATACAAACTATATTTTGTTACATGATCTGAACGCACAAAATTTGGAGGATAATGTTGAAATAAGCGGCGCCAGCCCGCTTGATTGATTTGTTATTATTAAACCAACTGCTTTGATTGTGCTGCAAATACTGGTGAAAAGTTTTTCGCACTTTAGTTGATATACAAATGTGAGCCGATTGCATGGCTGGTTTCAATTGATCACACAAAATTATTATCAAAGCTTTTAACCTGATGCATAGTTAGTTGATTGTGTTATATTACAAAAATTCTAAGACATCCACAACTCCGCTTTTATTACCAGCAGCAGCTTTAAATATATTTTGACGAACTTGAAATGTTTTTTGACACGCTTTTTTTGAAGTATTACTTTCTTTGGCTACTTTGCTGAATAATTTGTTTAATTCAGAATGTTCATTTAAGAAATCAAATGTTTCGACTTGATGAACAATATCTTGTGGTGGAAAAAAAACAAAGGATGTTCTTGCATATAACTTGCTCAGGTCCTTTTTTGAGATAAACTTACGCATCCATCTGTTTAATAAACTCATTATGCCAAAATATGCCATTGTTGAAGGATTGTTCTCTTTTTCTGTGTTGCATGATGAAATAACGATAGGCGGGTTTAATACGCCCGATTCATATGATAGTTCTAAAACAATTGATTGGATACGTTCACAACACAAGGTATAACGATGCTTTTCATTGTGATAGTTGACCTTCTTATATGCACGACGTTCGATTGCCAATGCATCAGATGCTGGAACACTTAAAGGTGGTAACTGGGGCAATCCATTATAGCCATTCATCCAAATAGTTTCAGGAATCAAAAATGTTTTAATCTGCGTATCGGGCTTCATTGAATTCTCCTATTTCTTCCTCATCAATTTGTGCTGCTGTTGCTGACAGTTTGAGCTCTATTTCTGTCAGTAGTTGCGATAATGTTAATCCAACGATGACCATATTCAATCCTGCATTTTTTATTTCAGATTGATATTGATCACAAGTTTCTTTTTTTAAATAAATGAAATCTAAAGGTAAAATAAAAATTGGTTTGCCAATAACCTCTATTTCTTTTGCATCTTGAATGTCTTTTTTTAAATTGATAGTTAAAGATTTTAACGTAACAGGAACTATGGGAATAAGACAAAAACGTTCACTTTTTTTTAGCTGCACCCATGAATATGGCTCATATTGATTATTCGTTCCCGAATCTGGAATGATTATGTTGTGTTTACATGTGAAATACGTTGTGTTTTGAGAATCTATTCTTTCAATCTTTTTCCCTGCGCTGACACCTATTTTTCGATCAGCCAGCCTAAATAATGCGTACTCTTCAAGTAATACTGCGCGAAGATGATTTAACATGAACATATTTACGATTGAGAATCCGTATGGATCAGGCCTGCTGGAAAAAATCCAGCTTAATGAAATTCCCCGCTGAATCATTGACTTAATATGATTCGTACTCCATATATCTCTGTAAATATTGAAGCATATGTGTTCTATGGGGATTTTTTCAGATTCTACATACGCTATTACTTTTTTTGAAAAACCAGAAAGCTCTAAATATAGTTTTCGGGCAAGATCTTCTGAAAGATGCTTTTCATGTCCTGAAATAATTATCCCCAAACGTTTTTCAATTAAAAGTCGTATATCAAAAGGAATGCCTTGTTCGAAAAAAACATCCAAAATTCCGCCTGACTGGTATGCTTGACTTAACAGAATGATGATCATTGCTTTCGTAGGCTCAAATTCTTTATAAACAGGATGCTCACCGATAAAATAGGCTCTGACCTCCAATCGTCGCGTCTGTCTGTTGTATCTATGTGTAACAACACCAACAATAATATCTTTAGATGCAAATCGGTATGTCGTCCAATCACCTTTTGCAGGGAGTACACCTTCTTCGCTTTGGTTCCAGGGTGAATTGTGAACAGCATCATAATAAACAATGTGCGGATCAGGTACAATAAAACGTTTTTGTTGGTATTTTTTTTGCGATTTCATGATATGACTCCTGTCCCCCATATTGTTCCACAAGTCAGTTTTCCATCTGAATTGATAAAATATATTGGTCGAATGCGCATAGGTGGGAGTCCATTTTGATTTCTTCTGACAAGATGCAGCGTAATCGCTTTATATACACCAATAATAAGCGGCTCCAATCCGGTCTGATAGATAGAAATATAGGTTTCATCTTTTACGAGCTTTGAATTGAGTATTTCTGTCATGTTAGTGTATGCCAATACTTCAATCTCTTTTTGATTTAATCGTCTGGTTTCTTTATCTCGAATTAAATAAGTATCAACATATTTGTCATAATCAACGTGACGAAAACTTAGCGTACCAATATGAAGATGCGTTTTATGATTTGGATTCCAATTGAATTCTTTGGATTTCCACAAGAGTTGTACAGGAAATAAATCCCATTTTAACGCTATATTATCGATTTTTAAATCTTTATTATTGGTTTTTAACACTTTGTTACTGATTTTCGACCTATCGTTGTAAGTTATTTCGAGTTGTTCAGGTTTTCCTTTAGAGTAAACGAGCCGGTGTAATGCTTCGGTTATTTCAACATGAGGCGGTATACTGATGTTAAAT
>Ga0272440_1001860_pt1 | contig 16888 bp, 12 predicted proteins | sample SSMMMBAug17_FD_192440 | JGI IMG/M metagenome (GOLD analysis project Ga0272440, IMG submission 192440) | Marine sediment archaeal communities from Little Sippewissett salt marsh, Falmouth, MA, United States - SSM-MMB-Aug17 | ecosystem: Environmental > Aquatic > Marine > Wetlands > Sediment ... | reverse complement strand
ACCTGCGCTGTTCATGATATTAATTGGATCATTGATCCACCAGCATCTCCTATTGAAATTGATGTTCGTATTCGGTATAAGACAAAGGCTGTCAGAGCCAGATTAGCGCCCATTCAGTTAAATAGGGTCATGTTATATTTTCATGAAAAACAAAGCGCTGTAACACCTGGGCAACTTGCTGTTTTTTATCAAGGGGATCTTGTGTTGGGAGGTGGTTCGATTGAATAGAAAGGGGAAGAGGAAAGAGCTAACCCCTTTTTTGAAATTGGTCACTTGAAAAAGTATGATATGAACAAAAAATTGAATTTAAATGAAAATTGTAAGGTGATAAAAATGTTTGAAACAGTTGAACAATATATCGAAGAAAAAGGTATCGAAAAAGGTATGGAAAAAGGTATCGAAAAAGGTATGGAAAAAGGTATCGAAAAAGGTATCGAAAAAGGACGATCAGGTCTTTTAATTCAAATTATTAAATCTGGCATGATGACAATTGATCAAATAGTGCAGGCAACTGGTGAAAAATATGAATATATTAAAAATATGTTCCAGTCTGTTCAACAAGAAGCGGCTTGTTGAAAATATTTTGAGAATAATTATCTAACATCAACTAAAAAAATGGAGCGATTTTATTTATTATGGCTACAAGTGAAATAGCAAAACTTAAGACAGAAATGAACAAGCGAAGAATTGGTCCGATACTCAATCGTATTTTAAAACGAAACAATCTGACTCTATTATCAGATAAACAGGATGAATTAATTTCACTCATTTTGTCTGAATTAAATCCAGAGAAAATCATGGATGATTCGGATAAATCACTTTATTTTCAAATAATACAGCTCATGGGAAAAGAACCTGTAAGCAATCTATTAGAGTCAGCCACAGGAATACGTTTTTCAAAAAAGTTATCGAATTATGATATCAGGCATAAAGAAGCGATTCGACATTGTTTGCCTGAATTCTTTGATTTATTTTTTCCTGATATTGTTGAACATATGAAGTTTGATACTGTTCAATTTTTAGACAAAGAATTAATTTCGTTTTTAGAAGATGCAAACATTGAAGACCAATTGAGAATAGTGGATACACTAATTATGATTGACATTGATTGGAATCAAATAAATGAACGTATAATGATTCACTGGGAAATCCAGGGGAGTAAACAACCTTTGTTTAATGAAAGGATGTTCCATCTTTTTTGCGGAATATATTTTCAATTCCGAAAACGCATATTACCCATTGCAATGTTTATTGATCCTCATCAATGGACAAAGCCTATACCAAAAACATTTAATATGTCCATTATGGATTATCCTGTTATTAATGCGTTTACATACCAACTAATCAAACTGAAACAGTATAACGCAGAGGAATTCGAGCAATTAAAACCAGACAACCCATTAACCTATGCATATTTACCATTAACGCATTATCCAACAGATCAAAAACATGTGATAAAGGCCAAATCAATCAATGGAATGATTAAAACTGTCAAAAATGAAAAACAAAAGGCTGTCATTTACAGTTTAATTGATATAAGCCTTCCTTTAACAGAAGATGAACTTGAAAAGTATGAACAATTAATTGAATTAAATGACAATTTTAAGGAGGTAAAAATGTTTGAAACAGTTGAACAATATATTGAAGAAAAAGGTATCGAAAAAGGTATCGAAAAAGGACGATCAGGTCTATTAACTCAAATTATTAAATCCGGCATGATGACGATTGATCAAATCGTTCAGGTAACTGGTGAACAATATGAATATGTTAAAAATATGTTCCAGTCTGTTCAGCAAGAAGCGGCTTGTTGATTAATGAGGAATTTATTTTTCAAGCATTTCATAATATCATAAATATTATTTCCATAAAGAAAGGCTTTTCATGAATCAAAAAAAAATCAGTGAAACCATTTCCACTGATCATCAAACAAATGAACTGGTATTACATCTAACTGAATTAACTATTCGGGAAAAGGACAATCAACAAATCTCAGCAAAGGCTGAACTAGAATTAGTTTGCGGCAGCAATGATGACAATCAGCCCCTCAAGACTGAACCTTATCCATTGGATTTTTCATGTCCCATTAATCAAGATGACTTACAATGGTATTTAACCCAATACAACAAATGGCCATCAAATAAATATCGTATAAAGGCAACAAAGATTGAAAATCTGATCATGAATTGGGGTTTCAATTTATATAATGTCGTATTTCAGGAAAATTGTAACAATATCTTGAAGACCTGGTATCAATCCGATAAAAAAAGACATGTTTTTTCTATTTATATAGATCTGGCATCGCACACATATAATAATATTATTGCTTTTAATTCTGTTTTATCCCAACCCTGGCATATGATGCATAATGGTTCTGAATACCTTTTTTGGAATAAAAAACGTTCGGTAAATGTTAGATATTTGTTACCTTTTGCAAGTCATTGGGATGTTCAACCTAATGAAGGCCCTGTTCGCATACTATTAGTCAATTCACGACCTGAAGATGATGACAAACTGACAGATACAGATCATCGTTTTTTGGCAAAATCATTGATTCAGGCATCTCGAACACTGGGAGGTAACATATCAATCCATTTATTAAAACCACCGACCTTTTTGGAATTGGAGCAGGAATTGGATGATGCCAGAAATGAAGGATATCCTTATCATGTGGTTCATTTTGATGGTCATTGGGTAAATCATCCGGAAAGCGGTATTCCTGGATTTTGTTTTGAAGACCCGGAATTAATTCCAGATTCACAAAAACGAAAAGTCAGCATAATTGATGCCAATCAATTGGCAAAATGTATGCAATCATTTAAAATTCCTCTGGTTTTTTTGGGAACCTGTCAACATCCTTCAAATAATTACGCACAAATCATTACTGACATGCTCCAAAAAGGTGTTTCTTCAGTTGTTACGTTTCCCTATAAAATGATGCCTGAAACAACAACTCAATTCTTTCAATTTTTTTATCTGTCTTTGGCCGGGGGAGAGCGAATCTCTCAAGCCATGCAAGCTGGTTTGAGAGCGATAAAATCAATCCCCATAAAGAAAGAGGTTTTTTATAATCACGCTGTGATTGTCTATGACTGGTTTGTTCCCACATTGATTCAGAGAAATGATGCCAAATTATTTCATTCTGTGACAACGCTGGAATTTAAATCAAATGAAAAGAAAGAAGTCTTTCTAGATGATGAATTATATGACACCGCGGCAAAGGTTTTTGTAAATCGTTCTCAGGAATTTTTATATATTGAACGACTTTTGGAAAATGACAATTGGGCCCTCATCCAGTCGCATAGCGGTGAGGGAAAAACTGCACTGGCTTTGGAAATGGCACGATGGTTCATACAAACATCACGCGTTGACCAGGTTGTTTATGTCAAACTGAATTATGCATCAACTGTAACATCAATATTGTACTGTATTGGTGAACAAGTTCTTTCAAGTCAATCTACAATTGGAGAAGAATGGCAAGATTATGCATATGCTGTACTGAAAAGAATACTTGAAAAACGAACATTGCTGATATTCGACAATATGGAATATACCTGCCCAAAATATATTGATTGCATGATAACAAATGATTTGAAAGTAATATTCGATATCTATAACCTGTTAGCCAAATTACTTCAAATTCCTGAAACAAAACTAATTCTCAATACAACAAAAGATTTAGGAGAACCCTTTGATGCCAAAACCAATATATTTCATCTGGGATCTTTAGACAAGACATCTGCCATTGAATTGATTTATGAATCCATGAAAGAAGGCGGTTATCATCTTAAACTTACACCTGATGGCCGGCCTGAGGGAGATATTGCACGATTGATTAAAGCAGTTCATTATCATCCCCGATGTTTGAAATGTCTGGCGCCAACTATTCATCGAAGAGGTATCAATCTGGCAACCCGAAAAATGAGCACCCTGATGAACAAGATTTCAAAATATTATCCTGATCCCAAAGAACGTGCAATGGCAGCCAGTATTGAATTATCCATTCAAAAATTATCCGGAACTGCAAGCCAACATATTGATATTCTTTCAGTCTTTCATGTCAGTGTCAACCAGATGATCTTTAAGCAAATGACCGGCGAATTTTCATCAATAATCAGTCAATTATTTCATTCCATACAATCTGATACAGATGATTTAGATGAAATGGATGATGAAATGGATGAAATGGATGAAATGGATGAAATGGATGACATGGATGACATGGATGACATGGAAATGGATGACATGGATGACATGGATGGTGAATCCGAAGTTGATTTTTCTGATATGCCCTGGTTGGATGATTCTGAGGATATTGATGACGATTCCTACGAGACATTAATGGATGAACTGATTCTGCATGATCTTGCCTGGGAATATCGCGATCAACTCATGCTCCATCCATGCCTGATAGATTATCTAAAAAATAGACTTCCAAAAGAGCAATATCCAAATCTTAGAAGAAAATGGGCGCTCAGTATGGAAGCTTATATTCATTTCATAGACAATCGTTTATCTGATGATATATCTTATTGTGCTAACAATATCATTATGGATTTGCCAAATATTATGGCATTTATTGCATATTGCATTACTGTGAGAAGCCCTGAGGATATTCTCGAAATAATTGATCTGTTGTATCCCCTAATAGAAGGAATTGAATACGAACAAGTTCTAAAACAGTTCGATATGATGCGTAATAAGCTGAATGAATTTGTGGATAACGATTACGATGATTGATCTTATCCATAAATATGAACAAAAACTGTATCAAACAGGACTTGTGGGCTCTGGTAATGCATTGATTGGTGCTTTGGATGATACATGTGTTTGGAATCAATCGCATGAACGAATGGCTGATTTAGAATATATATTAAAACAGTTACCTGTCAATGCAATCATTTTTGCCCCCCCTGCTTTTCCTTATGGTTCGATTATTGAATATTTGTCGGCAAACAATAGAGATGCCATTCGTCCACAAGATACAGAAAGCAGAACATTTTTACATGAGCTGCCAATCTTACGTCAATGGGACTGTAACCAAATTATTGCAGCACTGTCGCATCGAAAGGCTGTAATTATTCCACAAATGGGTGTCATTGCGAGTGGTGCTTTGACACCTGAACAGGCATTTGTTGTTTATAGTTCTGTATGTTTTGCCTGTTTTGTCAGCTTCTTTTTAGAAAAAATTCAACATGCTTATGAAAAAAAATTAACAAACAATGCCTTAGATACGATATATGAATTATTACAACAATATTCCGAACTGCCATCGGATTTACCATGCTTAACAAAGGGGCCATTCCAAACAATAGATGATGTTTATGATGCCATCAAAGAAGCGGGTTATTATACAGTTTTTTATGGACTTGTTGATTCATATTTTGGTAATGTTTCATATCGACAAAATGATATTTTGTATATCAGCCAAACAGCAAGTTCTCTGGATGAACTTTCGGGATGCATAGATCCTTGTCCTCTGGATGGTTCATCGTGTGCGGCGATAACAGCATCAAGTGAGTTTTCTGCACATAAACAAATTGTATTAAACAATCAATTTAAGGCTATTTTGCATGGACATCCAAAATTTAGTGTAGTACTGTCTATGTTTTGTACAGATCGAAATATTTGCAAAAATCGAAATCAATGCCATACCCATTGTTCTGGTAATCGAAAAATCGAAGGGATACCAATCATACCAGGAGAGGTGGGATGCGGCCCATATGGCCTGGTACATACATTACCCAAAGCCTTTCATGACAGTAAGGCTGTTATTGTTTATGGCCATGGTGTATTCACTGTTGGAGAAGTGGATTTTATTTCTGCTTTTCAAAGACTTGCTTCGACAGAAACAATGTGTCAGGAAAAGTATTTGAAATGGATTCAAAATTTTATATAAAAAATCATAGTTTAAAAGATAAAATATTCGAACTTCTCGAACCCTATGACGGCAGATTTCGATCCACTCCGGGCAGTCTGATAGTGGATATAATTATTATTGTCTGCATTTTAACCTCCTGTTTGCTCATACCGCTCGGATATTACTATCCTGAATACGATGATTTTTTTTGGCAACTGGAAATTGGTTTTACTATTATGTTTAGTATTGAGTATATCATGCGATGGATTGTATCAGTAAATCCAATCACCTATCCATTTTCATTATTTGCAATCATTGACTTTTTGGCCATTATGCCCACATTATTGGTTATCCATGCGGATTATATTTTCTTACCCTTTTTCAGGGGCTTGCGGTTACTTCGTTTGTTTCGATTGCTAAAATTTATCAGATATCGCATATTTTTTTACCGCGCATATATAGGAATAAAAAACTGGTCCAGTACATTGACACACCATTATCACCTCAGACAGATGCGGCTCCTGTTTTTAGTCACGCTGGTTTTTTGGATTCTGGGATCAAACCTCTTGTATTTTACAGAAACACGCCTTGTAGGCAGTACAAGCCCATATGCCAATTACTGGCAGGCCTACTGGCATATAATTATTGTTCTGGTATCAGGAATTGAGGATAAAGAGCCGCTATCATTGCTTGGACGTATTGAAGTTTCATTTTTTCTACTTATTGGTATTTGTTTTGCGGGCCTGGTGACAGCCGAACTGGTATCAATTCTGGTTAAAAAAATGAATCGTTCCGGCAAGATTCAGTTAAAAGCACCCGCCAGCCGGTTGCATCATCATATTGTGATTATTTCATTCAATAACCATTTATTTAATGTTATCAAGCAAATTAATGCAGCAATAAAAGGTAGAAACCAGATTGTAATTATCAGCCAGCGGGGGAACAATATCAAGATTGCCAATCCCAAACAATATAAAAAGGTTTCTGCCTTGTTTGGAGACCCATTAAGACGCTCCATTCTTGAACAGGCATGGATTGAACAGGCTTCAAGAGTCATTATTTTATCATCAGACAGAGATGAAAATGAATGCGCGCTTGAAAAGGACAATCGTTCGTTAATGAAAGCCCTTGCAGCCCTGTCATTCAGTCCAGATGTCCATATGACAGTCGAACTCCAAACACAAGACAGCCTGCGGTATGCATCACATCTGGCGGGTGTTAATTATATTGAGGCCAGGGAGTTTGGTGAACGTCTGATTGGTCAGGCTGTAATGAATCCAGGCGTAACAGAAATTTATACCTCTTTGATGACCTACACTGATGATTCCAGCGAGTTTTATTTAATACCTGTACCTGATGAACTGATTGGCAAGACATTAAAGCAGGCTCAATTGTTTTTTTTGGATTTGGATGATGAACCCATGATTCTGGTAGGTATAGATCGATCTCCAAAACAGTTTCCAGCAACCAATTTTAAACTCAATCCTGTATCAGATGAGGATGGGCTGTCATCACCAGGGGCAATTCTTGGAAAAAAAGACAATTTAATTTTAATTGCATATGATTTTCCATCATTTGCAAATGTTAATCAGGATGATTTATGGAAGGGACGAATTCTTTTAAGAAGTTAAGTGGTCATGTGGTGATTTGTAATTGCAATGAAAAAGTCAAGACCATTGTTGAGGAACTGCAAAACAGTACAGTACAGGCATCACTTGATGTTGTATTGATTGTTCAAGATCCGCAGCTATGGCAGGACAATTCCAACTGGCATCCTGTAATTACTGGTACTGCAAGATTTATAGTTATTTATGGTCGCCCCACAGATGAATCTGTACTTCAAAAAGCACAGATCAGCAGTGCCAGAGCTGCAATTATCCTCGCAGACCCCAAACATGGAAAATTGGCTGATGCACCATCATCACTGAATGCCATTGCCATTGAACGTGCCAACCCACAGGTTCATACAGTGATGGAACTTTTATCATCAATGAACCGCCCGCATATAGAGCAATCTGAAATTAACGAAATCATTTGTTTGGGGGAAATCTCTGAAAAATTGATTGCCTCCAGTTGTATCACCCCAGGAGTAACCAATATTTTTTCAAATTTATTAACAACTGAAGATGGTACACCTCAAATTTTCATTGATCCCATTCCACAACGTGCCCGGCAATTAAGCTTTCGGCAACTATCCAGAAAGTTTATTTTTAATGAAGCGCCATTTATTATGATTGGATTTATCAGAACGTATCAAAACAAAACGCAAATTGTAATTAATCCAAAAGCCAGCGGACTTTTAAGCAAAGATACTCCCCTTCCTGGCCGTTCCAAATTGGTTACAATTAGTTATCAAAAGCCCGATTTTTTGCCATATTTATGATGAGTACTCGAAAAATATTACCCCAATCAGACAAGTCAGACAGTTTCGATATGAAAATAACATGCTCATTTTTTTTGAGAAATTCCTATATTGACGCGATCATCAGTAAGGTTATTTTAGATGATATTATCAAAAGATTTCATGTCAAAAATGCATTCATTATTGAAAAAATACTTTTATATTTGCTTTCAACCCCGGGCAATATTGTGTCTTTTAAAAGGATTGGAAATTATTTAAAAAACATGAATGAATCTATTAAACAAGAAACACTGATAAAATATGTACAATATATGACGCAAACATTTGCCATCCATGAAATCAGTAAATTTGATTGGAAAATGGGAAAATTTTTTTCAACCACACGCAAATATTATGCAGTAGATACTGGTGTGTTAAATCTTTCATCAGACAAACACAAAAATTATTCAAAACGACTTGAAAATATTGTATTCAATAAACTGATGTCATCAACAAAACATATCTATTTTGGAGCACTCAGCTCAGGAAAGGAGATTGACTTTATTGTTCAAAACAGGCATGGAGAATATAGCAAATATCAAATTACACAAAAACTTCATCTTGATAATTATGACAGGGAATTATCATCTTTTGATTTAAAAGATACGTATCTTGATGAAGGCAAGAACTATCTCTTGGTTCTTGATGATGATCATAATGAAACGATTCAGTATAAAAATTCCAGGGTTCATAAAATTAATATTATTGAATGGCTGCTAGATCTTTAAACACAGATACCCCTTGTAACTACAAATATAAACCGACAATTTATTTAAGAAATGGGGAATTTATTTTCAGGGGCATTCCATAGACAGGTTTCATTTTATCCATAAAGTACATTTTGTTTTGAACAATATTTCAAAACAAAATGAAAAGAAAAATACCATTATGAGTAATCAATATAATATTTTAGTTGATTTTTTCTACGATTTTAATTAAGACTCTTCAAAAATTAATCGTTTAAGCCTGTTTGAAATTAACACTGTTTATACTTGATATTCAAGTTTTTTTACAAACTCGCGACGGCGCTCGTTTCCACGATTTATGGGAACGAGCGCCAGTCGCTATCTGAAAAAAAACTTGAACATTGAGTTATAAAAAATAGCGAAAATTTTGGAAATGACGTTCAAAGAAACAAATAAAAAAAGTGCCGCTATGCACTGACAAGATAAATTCGTGAAATTATTAATCGAAAATATTGAAAAAACATTTTATCTTCCAGATAAAACATCTGTGCCGGTCTTGAAAAATATTCAAATTCCTGTAGAGCAGGGTGAATTTGTGATGATCTTGGGCGAATCAGGTTGCGGCAAATCCACGCTGCTGAATATTATCGCTGGAATTGAGGCCCCCACATCTGGTAGAATTCAAGTTGATGACAAAATTGTTACCAGACCAGATCCCGAGATTTCGTTACTATTTCAACAACCCAGCCTGCTTCCCTGGCTCAATGTTTTTGAAAATATCGCATTTGGTTGTAAACTCAGAGGAGATACGCGAGATCTCGATGACCGCATACAGTATTTTATTGAATTAATTGGCCTGGAAGGTTTTGAAAAGAATTATCCATCAGAATTATCTATGGGCATGGCCTGTCGGGTTTCACTGGCTCGTGCGTTGATTGGTCATCCCAAAGTAATTCTGATGGATGAACCCTTTGTTTCATTAGATACATTTACGCGGACACGCATGCAGCAGGAACTGATCAAGTTATGGAAATATGAACAATTTACAACTATTTTTGTGACCCATGATGTTGACGAAGCCATTGTATTGGGCAGCAAAGTGGTCCTTTTGGGCGGGAAACCATGCAGTGTCAGTAAAATTGTTGATGTCTCTATTCCCTATCCCAGAAAAATTACCGACAGGCGCTTATCGTTAAAACGTATTCATATAATGATGCAATTGGAAAAAATTTATCAGATTAATCGTGCCAACCATCATCAGTCCATTGAGGAGGGATATGATCAATTCGTCCGCTATAAACAGACGTAACTTTATCAAAGGTTTATGTGGAACTGTCGCATCATTTGGTATGTCCCCCATGTCTTTTGCCACTGAAAAAATGCCACAACTGCGATTGGGTTACATTCCTATCACTGATGCCACCCCCATTCTAATTGCCTATGAAAACAGATTTTTTCAGGATGAAGGCCTCAAGGTGGCAAAGCCAGTTAAAGTGCGCAGATGGTCCACCCTTACAGAATCTTTTTTGACAAATAAATTCAATCTCACGCATATGTTGTTTCCCATTCCTGTTTGGATGCGTTTTAATCGAAAATTTCCAGTCAAAGTGCTTGCCTGGAATCATATCAATGGCAGTGCCCTGTCTGTAAAAAAGAATTCCAACATACACTCATTTAGAGATCTTGGTGGTTGCCAAATTGCTGTGCCATACTGGTATTCCATGCACAACATCATTCTTCAGATGGGATTGAGACATGTGGGCTTAAAGCCTGTTATTCAATATCACACAGCATCCTTGAAACCTGACGAAGTCAATCTGTTCATTCTTCCGCCGCCAGAAATGCCATCCGCAATGGTTGCAAACAAAATTGATGGCTACATTGTTGCAGAACCTTATAATGCCATTGCTGAAATGAAAATTGGCGCTAAAATATTGCGGTTTACTGGTGATATCTGGAAAAATCATCCATGCTGCGTGGTGGTCATGAATGAACGATTGATTCATACCAATCCAATTTTTACTCAAAAAGTAATTAATGCTATAGTGAGAGCGCAGCTCTGGATTTCTCAACACCCATTAAAAACAGCACAAATTCTCAGCAAAGATGGAAAAAACTACCTGCCTGTTTCATCGAAAATTTTGAGTCGTGTTTTTACAGGTTATGAATTATCCTTATATGGTGAGGGCAACACGCCACAGGCAATTAAACATCCCAAATGGCAGGTTGGAAGAATTGGGTTTCAACCCTATCCATATCCATCAGCAACCAAATTGATCATTCAAGAAATGCAACACACCAGAATGGAGGGAAATGTTGAATTCTTGAAAAATATTCAAATTGATTCAGCCATTCGCAATCTTGTTGATGAGACCTTTGCCAAAAAAGCAATCCAGAATGCGGGAGGTTTGAAACAATTTTCTCACACGATGGATATGGCCAATCCCTGGCGTAGAGAAGAGATCGTTGCGATTTGAAAGAGGTAGATTATGCGGGCAAAAATTGGTTATGGCTTTATTGGAATCATGTTGTTAATACTCAGTTGGACAATTGTTGGATACCTGATATTTTCACAGGAAGGCTATGAACAATTCTCTGGCTTTTTACCCCTGCCAACATTAAAAGCACTGCTTGAACTGGTGTACGATCCATCATTCTGGCATTCGGTATATGCCAGTCTGAGACGAATAGTGGTAAGCATTCTTATTTCAGCCATTATGGGTATACCAATGGGTGTGCTTTTGGGGTTTTACGAAAAATTAAAAATGATTTCATACCCACCAATCCAGTTTCTTCGCATGATCAGTCCAATTTCCTGGATGCCTATTGCTTTGTTGGTGTTTAATAGTTTTGAATCGGCAATTGTGTTTTTGTTAATTATGGCAACGATCTGGCCTATCATTATCAATACAACCTTAGGGGTGACACGAGTTGATTCTCGATGGATTCTGATGGCAATTAACCAGGGAGCAAAGAATTATCAATTGATATTTAAAATAATTATACCATCAACAATACCTTATATGTTAACCAGTTTGCGCATGGCTTTAGGGGTTTCATGGATTGTCCTGGTGCCTGCCGAATTTTTAGGCATTTCAAGCGGACTGGGCTATCTGATAAACGATGCCAGAGATACCATGTCATACGACAGACTGATGGCAATAGTGATTGCCATTGGCATTATTGGAACGATTCTTGATTCATTGATTGATCTGATTCAAAAACCCTTCCAATGGACAAGAGCAAAACAATAACTGTGGAGTAATTCATGCTAAGAATTCGTGGTGCCAGACAACACAATTTAAAAAATATTGATCTGGATATTCCTAAAAATAAACTGATTGTCATAACAGGTCTTTCAGGTTCTGGAAAATCTACTCTGGCCTTTGACACGCTCTATGCTGAAGGCCAGCGGCGTTATGTAGAATCCCTGTCAACTTATGCCCGGCAATTTTTGGAACGAATGGAAAAACCTGATGTTGATACCATTGAGGGCCTTTCACCAGCTATTGCTATCGAACAAAAAACTGCCAGTCACAATCCCCGATCGACTGTGGGTACTGTAACAGAAATTTATGACTATTTACGACTCCTTTATGCACGCGTGGGTACACCACATTGCTATAAATGCGGAAAGGTTATATCATCGCAAACAGTGGATCAAATGGTGGATCAGGTATTGGCCTTGCCCGAATCTACCAAAATTTTGGTTCTGGCCCCACTGATATCAGGCCAAAAAGGAACCTATGAAAAACTATTTGCAAGACTCAAAAAAGATGGCTTTGCCAGGGTTCAGGTCAATGGCGATACTATTTTACTTGATGATATCAAACCCTTACCCAAAAACAAAAAACATACCATTGATGTTGTAATAGATCGTCTGGTCATTCGCCAGGATATAAAAAATCGCCTGGCAGACTCTATCGAACTGGCACTCGCGCAATCTCAGGGCCTGGTTTCTATCCAGATATTGGATGGCGAGACCATCCTATTTAGTGAAACATCAGCCTGTATTACCTGTGGTATCAGCTATCCAGAGTTTACACCTGCCAGTTTTTCGTTTAATTCCCCACAAGGGGCGTGTAGTCGATGTGATGGCCTGGGGTCTCACATGGAATTTGACCCGGACCTGATTGTACCTGACAAAAAAATATCATTAAGAGATGGCGCAGTGGCTTTATGGGCCAATCGGGCATCCATATTTTATTATGAATTTTTGGATGCTTTGGCCGCACATTATCAGATTGATCTGAGCATGCCATTTGAGGACTTACCCCAATCTTTCCAATCGGTTTTGTTTTTTGGGTCTGGAAATGAATCCATTACCTTTTATGGCGAACGTGACAATCGACGATTTACATATAAAAAGCCTTATGAAGGTATTGTGCCTTCTCTGGAAAGACGTTACAGAGAAACACAATCCAATCATTCTCGTGAAGATATCGAACAATACATGACTTTCAAACCATGCCCGCAATGCAAGGGACTTCGCTTAAAAAAAGAAAGCCTTGCTGTAAAGGTTGGCGACAAAAATATTTCCGAATGTACTTCACATACTGTAATGCAAGCACAGAAATTTTTTCGAGAACTGTCTCTGGATTCAAAAAGACAAATGATTGCGGAAAAGATTTTAAAGGAAATTCAAGAACGATTGGCTTTTTTATGCAATGTCGGCCTGGATTACCTGACATTGGATCGTGCTGCGACAACGCTTTCTGGTGGTGAAAGTCAACGTATTCGTCTGGCCACGCAGATTGGATCCAAATTGACAGGGGTCATGTATGTTTTGGATGAGCCCAGTATTGGACTTCATCAAAGAGACAACCAGAGACTCCTACGTACATTGGCTGAAATGCGAAATCTTGGGAACACTGTCATTGTTGTGGAGCATGATGAGGAAACCATTCTTTCAGCCGATCATGTCGTGGATATGGGACCTGCCGCAGGTGTGAATGGCGGCGAGGTTGTATTCAATGGCAAACCAGATGATCTGGTTAAGTGTGATACTTCCCTGACTGGACAATATCTATCTGGAATAAAAGAAATTTCTGTGCCAAAAAACAGACGTAAACCATCATCCCGAAAGCTGATTGTTGAAGGTGCCTGCGAGAACAATTTGAAATCAATCACTGTTGCATTTCCTTTGAAACAGTTTATTTGTGTAACAGGTGTTTCAGGTTCAGGTAAGTCAACCCTTGTGCTTGAGACCCTTTACAAATCCCTATGTCAGTATTTGAACAAAACGCGTGTTCAGGCTGGCAAACATGACAACATACATGGATTACGTCATGTGGACAAAGTCATTCATATTGATCAATCGCCCATTGGCCGAACACCGCGATCAAATCCAGGTACCTATACTGGTTTATTTACGTATATTCGAGAATTGTTTGCCCGCACACCAGATTCTCGTGCAAGAGGTTATTCGCCAGGTCGTTTCAGTTTTAATGTTAAGGGCGGGCGATGCGAGGCATGTTCGGGTGATGGTATCATTCGCATTGAAATGCACTTTTTGCCGGATGTCTTTGTAACATGTGATGTTTGCAATGGCGCCAGATATAATCGTGAGACTTTAGAAATTAAATACAAAGGAAAAAGTATTTCTGATGTTTTAAATATGACAATTAATCAATGTCTGAGTTTTTTTGAAAATATCGATAAAATCAAAAATAAACTGCAAACATTGGTTGATGTCGGCCTGGGTTATATCAAGCTTGGACAATCTGCAACCACGCTTTCTGGTGGGGAAGCCCAACGTGTAAAACTTTCACGTGAGTTAAGCAAAAGAGGGACTGGTCGAACCATGTATATTCTGGATGAACCCACTACTGGCCTTCACTTTGCAGATGTTCAAAAATTGTTAAACGTATTAAACCGATTGGTGGATAATGGCAACACAATTGTGGTTATCGAGCATAACCTTGATGTGATAAAATCTGCTGATCATATTATTGATTTAGGTCCAGAAGGGGGGGATAATGGGGGGCAGCTTATTGCTGAAGGCACACCTGAGGCTCTGACAAAAATTGAGAATTCTTATACAGGACAGTTTTTATTGAAAGTTTTGTAGAATTATGTTACAGTTCTTTTTATTATTTATTTTTTACACATGAAAGACATCTTTATTGACACTCAGAACCAGAAAAAAAAGTAGCTTTTTGGTATTGCATGTTAATTTTTGCATGAAACTTGCATATTTCTATTTGTGCGTTTTAACTATTAATAAATTCAGTTAGTTAATAATAATTTAGAAAGAAGGCGATATGAAAGAAAAAGAAAATACAAACCAGGCGGCCAATTCAAAAGATTTTGATGAGAGTCAAAATCCATTTCTTCGTGCCACTGTGATCTGTCCGATCTGTGGTATGGAGCATGAACAAACCAAATTAAAATCTCACCTTTTCATTGAGCAGGGGCGTGATATTGATCTCAAACCCCTGACAATTCTTCGCAAAAAAAAGGGACTAGGACATATACATCCGGCAGTATTTTTTATGTGGCATTGTCCCTATTGTCATTTTACTGCTGCCCGCTCAGAGTATGAGAATCCGCTGAAAGACAGCGTGGTACGTCCTGAAAAGCTAAAAAAAGCAATTGTTTTGTCCTATAAAAATGATCCCTCCATCCATCAGGTTTTTGATCTTCTTACGCCCAAAGCATATGATGAAAACATGACCTATTTCAATGCAGTTCAGCTCTATCTGCTGGCGATCTATCAAATGCAGCTCGTTGACGATTTTGTCAATAAGGAGCCGATTAATATTGGTCGTTATTCTCTGCGTCTGGCCTGGCTTTTTCGTGATATTGAATCCAGTGAGAAGCTTAAAAAAAATCATTCTGCTGAAATAAAAACGTTGGCATCAAATGTTCAAAAATACTGGAAAGATGTGCCATCAGATGAAAAACGAGCATTAAAAATGTCCATTGATTTTTACGAGAAAACATTGACCGGAACGACAACAATTAAAAGTGATCAGGCGGAAGTCGATCTGGTGTTGCTGATTTCAAGAATATATTTAAAAATTAACGCGTTGGCTGATGCCAGAAAATTTTTGGAGCGAGCAAGGGAATTGCTTCGCAGTTTTGAAGATCGTCGCAAAAAATTACGCCGCATTTCTGATGATGATCCCAAAAAGCCAACGATTGGTGAAATGTCTCAAATGGCTGCTGATGCCAGAAAAATGAGACGTTATATTGATGAAGTTCAAGGGCTTATGGATGACAAACGACAGGACAAAATGGAAGATGACATGACGCGTGCGCAAGAAATTATTGATAAATCTGGACTTAAAAAAAATGATGACATCCGCAAGCTCTTGGAAAAAGAGGGGTTCTCCCCAAAAATTATTAATAAAATCGCCCCTGAAGCCAAAAAGAAAGGTTTTTTTGGGATGTTTCGTTAAATAAATATATTTTATGCCTGACAGGATCCCAATACTTGCAATGACATGTGATGACCTCACCCTGCATTTGAAAAAACATGTTGGCAAGGGTGCGTATCATGCAAAAGCGATCATGCGTGAAATCTATCTACATGGCAACAAAGATTTTTCAAAAGTTAGAGAATTTTCACGTTCAGGGAATCTTGCGCAGGACATACACAATGCTATAGACGTATTAACTCTCCCAATTGTAGATAAACAATCAGACGATGGTGTTTTGAAATATACCTGTCGATTGCCTGATGGCCATTGTGTTGAATCAGTAATCATTCCCATGTTATATCATCATACGCTGTGTATTTCATCACAGGTTGGGTGTCGGATGGGATGTCAGTTTTGTCAGACAGGTCGGATGGGACTAATTCGTCACCTGACTGCTGAAGAAATTGTTGCCCAGGTATATACTGCAATTTTTTATCTGAATGTGCCTGTGCGAAATATTGTTTTTATGGGAATGGGTGAGCCATTGGATAATTTTGAATCTGTTATCCAGGCCATTCAT
>Ga0272440_1001859_pt1 | contig 16895 bp, 13 predicted proteins | sample SSMMMBAug17_FD_192440 | JGI IMG/M metagenome (GOLD analysis project Ga0272440, IMG submission 192440) | Marine sediment archaeal communities from Little Sippewissett salt marsh, Falmouth, MA, United States - SSM-MMB-Aug17 | ecosystem: Environmental > Aquatic > Marine > Wetlands > Sediment ... | reverse complement strand
TGTTAATTTTTCAAAAAAACATTTTTCCTGGAATAATTGTTTTTTTATTTGGAATAAATTAGAATTTATTCGATCTGAAATGAATCAAATAAATAATATAACACAATTGAAAATGTTTTTAAAAAAACAATATTTCCATGTAACAATAGAAAATAACAATTTATTTAATGTTTTTTTTGATAAACAATATTTTTTCAGGCCAATGTTCATTATTGTTAATAAAAGTAATTCATTCAAATATTTAATTGCAGATGATTCAACAAACTATTCTGAGTTTTTTGGAATTATTAACAATTTATGAGTTGCTAATAAAATTTATTTTGTATATAATATCTATTACATTACATATAAAAAAATTAATTTGATAACAAGGTAAGTATATTTAAATGATAGACTTTCAAGAATTACAAGATGTATGCAACAAAATGATTCAGGGTACTAAATCCATAGCTGGTGATGATATAGATATTGATGATCCTGTTTATAGTGAGATTCAAGATGAGATAGATAAATTGAGGACAAATGTAGATGATGTTGAATGGGAACAATTCCGAAAATCGTGTGTAGAATTTCTAAAAAAATCAAAAAATATTAGAATATGTGGTTTTTTGTGGTTAGTATTAACAAAATTGTATGGTCAGGAAGGTTTCTTTACAGGGGCAAAAATCTTTTTACATTTATTAACTAATTTTAAAGATGACTATTATCCTAGAAGTAAAGAGGAACGTAAGCATCAATTGATTTTTCTAAATAAAAGCTTTGCGAGATTATCAAATCAGATAGTTTTCCCTTACAAGGATAACTCAAAAAACAATAACTCATTTGATATCCTTGATAAAATAAAACAAGAAATAAATCAATATTCTTCCATTAATATAATAAAAGATATTAATGAGATACCACAAAAGCAAACTTCAAGCATATCAATAGATAAAAAAGAAAAAGATGATCAAGTTGATGATAAGAAAAAAGATAGCCAAAAAAAAAATGATAAGAAAAGTATTGATCAGAATGAAGTAGTAGAAGCAACAGTTAATATAGAAAACGTTTATCCTCATCTTATATCAATTGCTAACCAGTTACGTAAAAATGATATTTCTGACCCTTTAGCATACAGATTAATGAGAGTTGCGAAATGGGATCAATATGTTAATATTTTAACAAAACCAAACAAAGAAGACAGCCTATATGAAAATATTCATATACAGCGAAAAAAGTCTATTGTTGAATTAAATAATGATATAAATTCATCACCTGAAGAGATTATTGAAAAATGTGAAAATATGTTTATCGAAGCTGATTTATGGTTAGATCTCCAACGTATGATAGTTCGAGCAATGGAAAAGTTAGATCATAATAAATACTCTAACACCATAAATACTATAAAATTTGAAATTTACAAGTTGCTTAGAAGATTTCCAAAACTACCTGATAAAAAATGGAATTCTCCAAAAGATGAATGTATTGCAGATAATGCGACAAAGCAATGGATAAATTCTTTGATTTCGAATTCAAATGAAATAAAAACAACTATTATACAAGATGATCAAGATATAGATATAAAAAAAATTAAAAGAATAATAGAGCAGAATGATTTTTCAAAAGCATTCAATATGTTAAATACTTTTCTTAAATCTGCTATTGACTTAAAACAATCATTTAAATATCGTTTGACAGCAGGTCAATTGCTATTATCTAGTGGAAGGGAAATTGAAGCTAAAATTGTATTAGAAGAACTACTTAAACAAGCTCAAGAAAAAAAATTAGATACGTACGATGTTCGGTTTTTTTTAAATATCTGTGATTCTCTTATTGAATTGTACAAAATAGAAACTAATGAAGAAAATTTAGATAAAACAACTAAAATTAAATCAATTATTAGTCGTTACCGACTTGTTGATTTTCAAATATAATTCTTAATTTATAATTTTAGGAGGTGCCATAATGCCGGAACAAAACGATATAAATGCCAAAATATTACCAACATCTAATATTTTTGAGCTGAAAATAAAGAAAAACAATGATACTAAAAAATATGATTTAGGTAAACATTTTCTAATAGTAGATAAATTTACTTATAGAGATAAAGATCAGCCTGAAAAGGGTGCATTTCCTAAAGAATATTTTATTAATAAAGTAAATAATCCATATAAAAACCCAGGTACACAAGTAAAAATTGATGAAGATATAGAATCATTGCACAGAATCCCAATTAATAAAGAGAATTTTGATGATGTTATGAAACAAATTGATGTTCAACTAGAATTATGCGTAGAAAATTTTTTTTCGGATATATCTGATTCGGATAAATCTGACAAGTTAAACTTTAATTTCACATTTGTAAACAGAGATAGTTTTCATCCTGATTCACTATTAATACAAATGATACAAAAAAACGGAACGATAAAATATTGGATATGTATAAGAGAATCACTCAAGAAATTAAAAGGTTATGTTTCAGATAAAAGATATTATGATGAACTTAATGAAGTAGTAAAAAAAAGTTTATCTGAGCTTAGGTCGGAGTTTAGTTTTCTAAGACAGCATATCAATAAAAATAAAGAAATTGCAATAAGTCCAACAAGTGGGAAAGAAATACAAGAAGAAAAACAGGATGAAAAAACACATGGAGATAGTCAAGAAGAAATAATAAGTACAGAAAATGGACAACCTATAATAGAGATTGATGACAGGGAAACACAAGTTGAAAAACAGGATGAAAAAACTCATGGAGGTAGTCAAGAAAAAATAATAAGTACAGAAAATGAACAACCTATAATAGAGCTTGATGACAGGGAAACACAAGTTGAAAAACAGGATGAAAAAACTCATGGAGGTAGTCAAGAAAAAATAATAAGTACAGAAAATGGACAACCTATAATAGATAGTGATGATAGGGAAACACAAATCGAAAAACAGGATGAAAAAACTTATGGAGATAGTGAAGAAAAAGTAATAAACACAGATAATGGACAGCCTACAATAGAAAGTGATGATGTAGAAATACAAGATAAATTTCCAATAATTTTCAAAATATTAAAAAGTTTAGATTTAAGAACTAAAAGTGGAAACGAGGAAAAAGGGGATTTTTACTGTAAAACTACCGAACAAAATAGCAATGATTTTTTTTCATTTAAACAATTTGAACTTTCTATGAATTCAATGTATCCTGTATTGAAAGATCAATATACACCCATTCAAGAGAATAATATAGAAGAAGAGAGTAAAGAAAAGGCAATACAAGTAATTTATGCCTTTCAAGAAATATTTAACTCAAAACATTCTGAAAAACAACAATTAGAAGTAGATCATGAACTAATTGATCTTGTAATCAACGATATCGATTATAAATTAGACAAACAAGTAAAAGAAATATATACTAACCATGAATTTATACAATTGGAATCAACCTGGCGAGCTTTAGATTTTGTCGTAAATCGCACAGATTTCAAAAAAAATATTATTATCGATATTCTAAATTGTTCAAAGGATAAATTATATGGTGATTTTAAAAACGCAATAAAAAGGTCATCAATACATGATAGTGGGCTTTATAAACAAGTCTATTTTAATGAATTTGATACTCCGGGGGGGATTCCTTTTTCAAGTATTATCATAAATCACAAAGTTACGAGATCAAATGAAGATTTAAAATTAATTGAGTATACTTCTAATGTAGCAGCTCATAGCCATTGTCCAACATTTTTTCCTGTTGGTATAGAATTCTTTTCACACTCAAAAGAAGAACTCTTTAAAAAAAATGAATTCACATTTCTTTCTGATAAAAATTCTCCATATTTTAAACCCAATTGGATGAAACTAAGAGAAAAGAAAGAAACAAAATATATAGGTCTAACTTTTAATGATTTTGTGTTAAGGGAACCATACAGAAAAGAAGAATCAGAGTATATAACAGGTGTAGCTTTGCCAGCTGTTCAATTTTTTAATTGTAAGAATAATAAAATTTCTGACAGGCTATCTGGTTCTTCTGCAATGGCAATGTTAGCAAATATAACCAAAAGTGCTGCCGATGATGGATGGCTTGCAAATGTAACTGGGCAAACAGATGGAAGTATAGACGGTTTACCAAAAGTATCTTTTTCAGATCGTGGGCCGATGACAGATTTATCTACAGAATATTCGTTTAGTGAAACATTAGCTACATCTTTATCTAATGAAGGAATTATTTCTTTTATACCTATTAAACATTCAGATAAAATTTATGTGCCTCTTGCAAATTCAATCAATATTCCTGAAGACCCCAAAAATCCCTCATCTCTATTATCCATTGAGGTACCAAACATACTATTTGTTTCCAGAGTTACACATTATTTAAAAGCTATTCTAAGGGAACTACAAGGAACAAGGGTAACTATAAACTATGTACAAGAACAATTAGATAAATGGTTACAAACATTAAAAACTGTTAAAAAAGATGACATGGAGACATTAAAAAAACGTCCTTTAAATGAATATACGCTTGTTCTTCATGAGACTAATAGACCTGGATATTATAAAGCGGAATTATCTCTTACCTTACATGATACATTTAAAGGGATGTCTATGGAAATTTATTTGATTCCCATAGAGGATTAAATAAATTACAATATTTTTTTGTTTTACAAAATATTAAATCAACAAAAGGAGAATATTATGCCATCACCTGTATATATGAAAATAGATAAAATAGAAGGGTCTGTTTCTAACCCCAATAAAGAAACAGATAAATCTATTGAAATATTAAAGTTTGAACATAAGGTATACATGCCTACAAGAAAACTTGCTAAAGTAGCCTCTGGTGTAAGACAGCATGAAGAATTTCTCGTTGTAAAAAATATGGATCTAACCTCACCTTTACTATTCCAAAAGCTCTGTGATCAAGATGAACTTCAAGTTGACTTGTTTTGGTTTATAGTTGAAAAAGGATCAGAAAATAGATACTATAGACATACTTTAAAACAAGCAAAAATTGAAAGTATCCGTAATTATATGCCTGATCGTGAAGATCCTAATCAACAACATTTAAACCATATGGAAGAAGTTACCTTTTCCTATAAAATTATTGAATGGGCTTATGGTAATTCTGAGAATGAAGATCCAACATTTGAAGATAAATGTTAAAGAAAAGTAAATTATGCCTCACTTTGATCTCATAGAAGGCTTATTGGGTAGACCAATTGAAGTGGATCCAAATGTCCCCGGATTTGCTTGGTCAATAAGAAATAACATAAAAATGCTATTAAACACCAGGCAGGGAGAACTTAATCACTTACCGGACTATGGTCTACCCGAGTTAACAGAATTTCCCGTCAGTTCTTTTGAGGACGATACAAAAGATTTTAGTAATCTAAAGGACGAAATTGCATCTGTTATAGCAAAGTATGAACCTCGTATAACTGATATTAAAATATTTACAGGAAAAACAGATTTTTATCATTATCGTGCAGAATTTATCATTACTGCACGGATAACTAAAGCATATCAAACCCATGTATCCCAGTTTCTTACACGTTTGTCATATAATGGAAACTTTTCAGTGGAATTTCAAAAATGAAACTTATAGACTACTATGATAAAGAAATTAATTACTTTTTGCGTGAATCTGTCAAATTTGCGCAAAAATATGATGAACAAGCAAAAGCATTAAATCTGGAAGATGCACAACACCAGGATCCTTATACTGAAAGATTGATTGAGGCCTTTGCCTTTTTAACTGCAAATATTAAACAAAAACTGGATGATGGTTTTATTGATTTAGCCTATCAATTGTTAGAAATTATTTCTCCACATTATCTATATCCTATTCCTTCATGTGTAATACTTGAGTTTAAGCCTGACCTGTCTTTTGTAAATGAATCAGTGATTGAAAAAGGGACGCCTATTGAAACGAAATCTACAAATCCAACTTGCAGTTTTCAAACATGCTCTTCTCTCAAAATTCGCCCTATTGACATTCAAAGCATTCAACAGGTACAAATAAATGCTCGTAATGTTATTAAAATACTTTTATCAACAAAAAAATATAAGGTGGATTGGAATAAATTTTCTAAAGATCCTCTGACAGTATTTATTAATGGTAGTCATCAATCTGTTTATAATCTGTATGAATTATTAATTTTAGATATTGAATATGTCATTATACGCTGGACAAAAATGAATGGCGAAACGGCAGAAAAACAATTGCCCTCAGAAAAAATTATACAATCGATTGTTGAAAATCCAGATAGGGATTATTCCTTACTTCAATATCCTGACAACAGTTTTTCTGGTTATAGGCTAATAGAGGATTATTTCTTTTTTGCACGAAAATTTTTTTTCTTCGAAATGGATGTCTTGTCAATAACCAATGAGATAAAGGATGATTCTGATATTGAACTAAGCCTTGTCTCCACAGGAAATAAGCAGTGGGATATTGAAATTGACAAAAATACTTTGAAACTAAACTGTATTCCTGCAATTAATATATTTGAACAAAAGCATGGTAGTGTTTCTTTTGAACATGATGATAGTGAATTATATCATAAAATTGAAGTTGATTATGCATATTCTAATTATATTCTACCGCACCATATAACTGACGTTACTGGTTTATGTATAGAAGATGGAAAACGATATAATTATTATCCACTGTCCTCTTACAAACATCAAACAACTGATAATTCAGATTCTTATTTCCATACAAAACAAAACATAAATATAGATAATAAATTTGAATTGTTTATCGGTATTGTCCGTTCACCTGAAAGAAAAACAGAATCAATATCAGTCAAATTAATGTGTTTTAATGATGAAACATTGCTTGAACAAATTCCTATGGGAGACATTTGTTCCACAACAACTCCTGATTTTCCAGACAATGTGACTGTAAAAAATATTACAAAACCTGAAAAACCCCTTTTCACTCAACTAAATAGCCAGGATTTATGGGCATTAATTAATACGCTTTCATTAAATTATTTTTCTTTAAAAAATATTGATCAATTAAAAAATATGCTGTTACTTTATAATCGAAGACAAACTTATGCGAACAAAAAGAAAATAATGTCAATAGAATCAATTTACATTAATACATGCAGACAGTTGATAAAAGGTTATCCGGTAACAGGCTTATCAATAGATATTGTATTAAATTCTAAAATATTTACGTCAAAAGGTGAAATGTTATTATTTGCTCAGGTTTTATCTCGGCTACTTTCAATGTATGTACCCATCAATACTTTTTGTAATTGTATAATCTCAGAAAAAGATGGAGAGAAACTATGGGAGATGGAAATTCCGGGGAAAAAAATCATTCTGTAAAGACAAATCTCTTTCCCAAAAATTTTCCAAAAGCAGCTTCAAATAATCTGTTTTGGTCAATATTTTTATTGGAAAGAATGGTAGGGATGGAGAATTTAAAAATTCGAACTAATCCAGGCCTAACATTTGTCAAAAGAGAAGTTGAGTCCATTGTTGAAAAAGATATTAACCAATCAAAATCATACGAGATTAGCAGTAATATATATGGACTTGATGGTGTTACCGGCCCTATTCCTCACTGGCTGAATCTAATAATCGCTAATGAAGATAAAGATTATGCCCCTTTAGGTGATTTTTTAAATATTTTTTCCCATCGTTTTATTCAATATTTATATGAAGCATGGATCAAGAACCAACCATTTTTGTCATTCCAGCGAAAAAATAGTGATATTGCCACTATATTATTTTCATTATCGGGAGCGAATCATCATAATAAAAATCAACTTTCAATGTCATCTTTTTCATATATTGGAAATATCGGTCATAAATATGGTTCAGCAAACTCTTTGGAAATATTGCTAAATAATTATTATGAACATTTAAATATCAAATTTAAAATTAAAGAATTTGTTAAGCGAAAACTCAGTCTTAGCAAAGATGAAAGATCCAGGTTAGGGAAAAATATTTTGCTAAAAAACAACTTTATTCTTGGAAAGCATGTTTTTGATATTTCAGGCTCTTTTCGAATTATTATGGGCCCAATGAATTATAAAGAGTATTTGGAATTTTTACCAAATGGACAACACCATAATAATTTTGTTAACTTAATAGAATCATATATTTCACCATTGCTCTCTTGGGATGTTGCGTTTATTATAGAAGCTAAATCGATTATCAATAAAGAAAACAAACCATTGTTAAAAAAGATAAAAAAGGATGAAAAACAGGAATTCAACCTAAACAAACAGAAATTCTTATGTTTAGGCAATAATATGTGGTTATTTTCAAAAAATACTTCAAACAAAATTATTATTAAGCAATTAAATAACAAAAATGCCAAATCAGAATAATAAAATCCATTATCGGTTTAAATCATCTGTTGGAAACTTTGACGTTTGGAAATTTAAAGGTTGCGAGTGTATTAACAAGCCTTATCGTTTTCAAATATTTCTAAAAGCATATGATAGTCATATTGATCCAGCTGATCTCGTAAAAAAAAGAGCTGTGTTTAGTCTGTTAATAAATTCATCTCAATTTCGTTATATCAATGGAATAATTGGCAAAGTATCATTACTGAATCCATTTATTGAAAAAATAAACAAATCTTTTTCAATATATTATGTAGAACTATACCCTCTTTTGTGGTTGCTTAAATGGAAAAAGCAAACAAGAATATTTCAAGAAATTTCTGTTCCTGATATAATTTCTTTTATTCTTGATAATGCTGGATTGGAAGAAAATTTTTATTATAGTATGAAGGGGCTAACGAAGAATTATCCAAAGCGTGAATACTGCGTACAATATAACGAGACAGACTATAGATTTATTATAAGATTAATGAGTGAAACCGGTATTTTCTTCTTTTTTAAACAAGGAAACAATAAAGAAGAGATAATTTTTGGGGATGATCCATCATCTTACACAAATTGTATACCAGAATTCAATGCTACATATCGCCCAGATACAGGTAAAATGACAGACTTTGAACCTTTTATTTATGATTGTGGCATTGAAGCAAGTGTTTATTCTGGAAAAGTTGTTTTAAATGATTTTAATTTTGAAAATCCAGACTTAAATTTGCAATGTATGAGCGCTTCAAAAAAATTTCAAGAGTTAGAAGTATATGATCAGCCGGGTAATTATCAAGATTCAAATTATGGACAGTTATTAGCTCTGAATAGAAAAGACTCTATCAGTTTAAAATCAAAAACAATTAAAGGAGAAGGGACATTTCGCTGTTTTTCACCAGGACATAAATTTAAAGTATTAAAGCATCCTGGCAAATATTTTAAAAGATTATTTGTTGTTTTAAAAGTAAAGCATACTGGAATTCAATCACATGTTTTTCCATATCCTGGAGAAGAAGGTTTGAATTATGGTTGTAAATTCAAAGCAATCAACGCTTCAAGCTCAATAACACCTGAAAGAATTATCCCAAAACCACATACACCAATGCAAACAGCCATTGTTGTTGGACCACCTGGACAGGAAATTCATACGGATAAATATGGTAGAGTGAAAGTTAAATTTCACTGGGATAGGGAAGATAAAAATTCTTGTTGGATACGTGTCAGCCAGATCAGTGCGGGTGCAAATTGGGGATCATTAGATATACCTCGCATCGGACATGAGGTAATTGTCGATTTTTTAAACGCTAATCCTGATGAGCCGATAATAATTGGTAGAGTTTATAATAAAAATAATGCGCCGCCTTACACTGTAAAAGATTCTGCAGCGATCACTACCATTAAGACCCAATCCATTGGTGGTTCAGGGGATAATGAACTCCGGCTGGATGCTTCGCAAAACGCGGAAGAAATATATTTGCATGGCCAAAAAGATTGGAATATCAAAATAGACAATAACAAAAACCAAAGAATTGTGAATAATGAGACAATGCAAGTTGGAAATAGTCGATCTAAAAATGTGGGAGCAAGCCAAAGTGAAAGCATTGGCGCTTCAAAAACTATCAATGTTGGTAGTAATCATACTGAATCCATTGGCGGGAATATGTCACTCAGTATCGCTAAAAATAAAAATGAATCTGTTGCCGCAACTTCAGCAGAAAATGTGGGGGCATCAAAAGCACTAAGTGTTGGAGGTGCATATCAAATTTCTGTGGGCGCAGCTATGAACACAACTGTTGCCCTTGCACAAATGGAAGAAGTTGGATTGACAAAAAATATCACTGTTGGAGATAAAATCGAAATAACGTGTGGGGCTGGTAAAATTGTTATTGAAAAAAGTGGTAAGGTAACAATCGAAGGGACTGAATTTGACTTCTCATCATCAGGTCCAGTCAAAATTAATGGAAGTGTTGTTGATATAAATTAGAAAAAACAAACTTATACTGATTTTTTGAAGGAGTACAAATGGAAGAGACAATAATAAACCAAAAATCCGGAGTTTTTTATGGAATTTCGAAATTACACACCTTTTGTTCCCATAACATTTGAAAGTATTGATATAAATGACAAAGCCTTTCAGGTGGTTATCTTAAAAGGAACTTTCAAAATTCAAAAAGATGCCTTATTAAAACCCCTTCCAGATCAACGCCCGCTTACATTAACAGATCAATTTTATGGTGAATTAAACGAAAGTAGCATACGCTTTGAAAGTGAACTTGTACCCTATAAACCCAATTCTGATATCATTGTAAATGCGATAGCGCACACACCTAAAAAAAAACCAGTGTCTCAGTGGACAGCCAGTGTTCAGGTGGGAAAACTGAAAAAAGAGTTACTGATCATGGGTAAACGTTACTGGAAAAAAAAGAGAATGAGTTGGAAAATAACTGATGCCGAGTCATGTATGAAGGTACCAATAAAGTATGAAAATGCTTATGGCGGCCAATTTAATCATGAGGGTGAATTGGACGTTTTTGAAGAAAATCCTGTTGGTTGCGGTTATGTTAATAAAAAGTATCTCAATAATATTGAACAATTGCCTGCACCAAGTATTATGAAAAAAGAAGAACCTGTTATTGAATTTAATCAATATTATGAACCACAAGGTTTTTCTGTTATATCAAAATCATGGCTCCAACGTCGGAAATATGCTGGAACGTATGACGAAAAATGGATAAATGAGCGACATCCAAAGCTCCCAAAGGATTTTGATTTTTCATATTACAATTGTGCACATCCTGAAATGATATATAATGGCTATTTAATTGGTAATGAGTCAGTAGAATTAGCAAACCTTCACCCTGAACATAAAATTTTACAATTTTATTTACCGAGTTATAAAGTTTTCCTTCTTTTACGCTATTTAAATGGGCAACTAAAAATGTGCAAAGTTGAATTAGATACTCTTCATATTGAGCTACCTGAAGAACAAGCATTTCTAATATGGCGAGGTAAATTCTTTACTGGTGAGCCATTAAGAATCATCGAAGCTAGAATGACCATACCAGATTTTGCTAACCAGGTGGAATAACAATGGCTGACAAAGAAGGTAATCGCCTGAATTCTGATGCTTTTGTAATGTGTCAATTCCCTGATGTTTGTTTAACTGGACCAAATCAGAACCCCACTCCATATCAAATATTTTCTGGTTTTGATAAATCAGTTGAAACAGCAGCTTCTGTAAATTTTACAGGTGATCCTGCTTTTAAATCTAATAGTTATATTTCAACCAGCATAGGCAACGAGCCCGGTACAGGCGGCGGCATTGTTTCTCAAGTAAATAAAGGTATTAGTCGTCCTGCGTCATGGAGTTCAACTGTACGTGTTGAGGGAAAAAATGTTGTTCGCCATGATGACATTTTTTTGATGAATTGTTCTGATCCAAAAGGTAATTGTAATACTATTGGTAAGGCTATTAATATCAAGTTCAGTCAGTTTGCAAAAGTTAACCCGGAAGATGGTACAATAGAAGTTAAAAGAGAAGGAGTGTGGAATGATTCTGAGGGAAATATTTATGAATTTGATAGTCATGAAAAATATGACGATCAAGGTAATTTATTGACCTCAAAAATGGATCTTTCTATATCTCGCAATAATAATCCTGAATTTCAAGTATGCCCTGATGGGCAAACTTTAGGTGATGATGGTTTGCTTCTCAAATGTGTTGATGAACATACTTTCGATAATAATGATTTTGGTACAACAATTATTAATATTCCAAAAATTCAAGAGACTAATCCAATAGTAAAACCTGAAACAAAAGAAGAAAAATCTTGGTTTAACAAACTATGGGATACAACCGCCGAAATAGCTAATGAATTATGGGAGGATATTAGGGAACTTAATAAAACATACAAATTTATAGAAAGAGGAGTTGGTGTTGTACAAGTTGTAGGAAGTGCAGCTGAAATATTTTTAGGTGTAGTAGGTGTATTAGCACCTGAACCAATGACAACTGCAGCTGGAACAGTGGGTATTGCACATGGTGTAGATTCAGCAACCACGGGTTTAAAACAAATATGGACAGGTAAATTTGAAAAAACGTTAATAGAAGAAAATGTTGGAGCTGCGGCAGAATATATGGGGGCAGATCCTGGTACTGCTGAGAATATTGGTACAATTGCTGATATGGGGCTTGGGATGATAAATCCTGGCAACATAGGAAAAAATTTGCTGAAAGAAGGTGGAGAAGAGCTGGCAAAAGAAGCTGGAGAAAAAGTAGCAAAAGAGGCTGGAGAAAAGCTGGCAAAGGAAGGTGGGGAGAAGCTGGCAAAAGAAACTGGAGAAAAATTATCAAAAGAAGTAGGTGAAACGCTGACCAAAGAAAGTGGTGAAAAACTGGCAAAAGAAAGTGGTGAAAAACTGGCAAAAGAAGGTGAAGAAAAAGTATTAAAAGAGACCGAGAAAAAATTAAAAAAAACAGGCGGAAAAGAAAGTACAAAAAATGCTGATGGAGTAAATATTACAAAAAAAGATGGATTAGAAGGTAAAAAAAATTTAAAAAAAGCTGACGATACTCCAGACCCAAAAAAGAAAATCTCCGAACCCGGTGAGCATGTTGATAAATACAATTCGTTTACAACTAATGCTGACGTTCCAACTAAGTACACTGATGATTTACGTTTTGAAAGTTTGGCAAAAGATCCCGGCCAACCTAATATTACTTCAAAATCTCGTCAGGAAGCAATGGCAGGATTAGAAGCAGAGTCACAAGGTGTTTTAAAGGGACCAATAGAGAGAGGACCAACGCAAATTGAGTTTTATGATGGTGACGGAATACCTTGGGATGTTAAGGCACCACGTTCACCATCGGGAAGTGATCGTTGGTCTTACAGAAATGCTCAAGCTGGTGACTCTATCATCAATGAGTTAAGAAAAAATCCAGTTTCAAACAAAAAAACTAACATACCAGAAAAAAGAAGGGTTATTCTTGATATTTCATATATGAAAAAAAATCATTATCAAGCACTTAAGAAATATCTTAATCAAAACCTTACAAAAGATGAATTAAATCGGATAGTCGAAGTAGTTGTTGATCTATAATAATATAAGGAGGATAGAATGAAGAATATTCGAATTAAAAAAATAACAAATGATCAACTTTCAGGTCTAATTGAGAACAAAGGCAATTACTTAGACTTGTCTTTTTATGCTATTACAGGTTATTCCTTTATTAATTTAGAGTTAGAATCTCTAATGATCCACAATTCAAGCCTTTTTAACTGTGATTTTTCATCATCAAATCTATCTGATGGCATTTTTAGCAATACGACTGTAATAAATGGAAGGTTTAATCATGCGACTTTAATAAAGGTTGAAATGTATGAGTGTAGTTTTACCTGTGCTCAATTCGATAATGCTAAGCTCATTAGGTCAATGATCATGAAGACAAGTTTTAAAGAAGCTTCATTTAAGAACGCTGATCTCCATAGTGCAAGCTTTATCAAATGTGATTTAACAAACGTAATTTTCGATGGAGCTAACATAAAAGATTCCCAATTCGAAGATTGTCTTTTAGAGGGAACAAGTTGGTTGAATGTAGAAAAGTAAAAATGCGGCTTAAGATCAAAAAAAACTTATATAACTGCTTGATTTTAAAAATGGTCGACAAAAATGGCAGATAATGAAGGCACAAGTAAAACGAACGAAGCCATTGTAATTTCGAAATTTCCTGATGTTTGTTTGACACCTGTTGGACCAAATATGGTACCAGTGATATATCAGATTATTTCTCAATTTGACAAATCCGTTGGCATAACTACTTCTGTAAATTTTACTGGAAACCCAGTATTCAATTCAGGAAGTTATATTTCAATTTGCACAGGAAATGAGCCAGGTGTTGGTGGCGGAATAACCTCTGGAGTTAATACAGGCGTCTGCCGACCATCATCGTGGAGTCCGACAGTACGCGTTGAAGGAAAATGGATTGTACGTCATGATGATTTTTTTTTGATGAATTGCTGCGGCCCAGAGGGAACATCGAATACTATCGGAAAGGTTGTATATATTAAATTTGTGCAGATGGCAACAGTGAATGCTGATGGGACTATAGTGGTTAAACGAAAAGGTGAATGGGAAGATTGTGACGGAAAGATTTACACTCTAAAGAGTCATGAAAAATATGGTGTTCAGGGTAATGTTACTGCAAAAACAAACATTTCTATAAACCCGAAAGGGACTGAAACGCGACAAATTCTCGGCAACGATGCTATAATATACCAAAATGAACCTGGATTAACTTATGCAGGTGACGGAATATATTCAGATGTACCTCATGCACCTATACAATTAACCAATCCTCCTATTGTACCTGAAACAACAGCTGAGAAAAATGAGTTAGCTTCAATGTGGAAATCAGCTTCTCCATGGATGCATGGTACTCTTGATGTGATTGGCTTTTTTCCTGTAGTTGGGGATTTTATAGGTGATGGTCTTAATGCAGTCATATATACTGCTGAAGGAAACTATGTTGATGCTGCTATATCTGCAACTGCAATTATTCCGATAGCTGGTTTGGCAGCTACTGGTGGAAAATGGATTAAAAGGACTGTTAAATATGGTGATGAAGTAGTTGGTGGAATCGTAAAAGGAGCCAATTGGGTAAAAAAATATGGCAACAAGGCACTGGATGGAGCTAAAATGGGAGCACAGCATGTTAAGAAACTTGCTAAAAAATTTGGCAAAAACATTTTGGATGAATCAAGGAAAAAAGCTAAATATTTAAAAAAAGTTGGTAAAGAAACTTTGGCTGGTGTAGATAATTGGATAAAACGAGCCTCAAAATGGGCTGATGATGCTGCCAAGAAGTTAAAAGATAAATGGGATGATTTTTGGAAGAAAAAAAATATTAAAAAATCTGATGGTCCTGACCCGAAAAAGAAAAAAGATGGAGGACGTATTTCAGCTAAGCAGAATAAGCAAGAGCTTCTAAATGAATTAAAAAGAAAAAATATCAAACATAATCCCAAAGAAGTAATAGATATAAGAAAGACAAAAAATGGTGACATTGTTTTCTTAGAAAAGGGCACAAGTAAAGCTGGATTGCAACATATTATTGAAAGACATGCGGATGATTTTGCCCGAAGAGGTGTATCCCAAGAACAAATCCCCAATATTATAATGGAAGCTATAACAGAAGGAAAAATTATCAGTCAAAAAAGAGGTTCTACAATGTATGAGGTACTGTTCAACGGAAAAAAACAAGGCATAAAAGTTACTATTGGCTCTAACGGGTTTATCGTTCAGTCTAATCCGATTAGATTAAAATAAATATTTAACCAAATAATCGACAGATCTTTTATCGTCATGAAATAGAAAAAAGCTGTTTCTGTCAATTACATTTTTGACATTGCAAATATCAATGAATAGGTAACATATAATGAAAAAAAAAATAAAGTTAATGGCAGATTATAATTGCTCTCCTTTATGGGATATGGAGGATGGATTAGAATTAGATATTGATTGTTTACCTCTCTCATGCCAAACTAAAAAACGATTAATGAAATGGGCCGAAACATATGATCAAACGTTAAATCTTGAAGATCCATCAATATCAGGATTTAAAAACGTTTCTTATGAAAGAGCTTTTGAATGCGAAGGAAGAAAGCTATGGCAAATTATAAAAGATGAACTTATGCAACATTATAACGTCTCCTACTTTAGCGAAATGGAATCAAAATTGATAAAATAAAAATAACTTGACTTAACATTCGATAAAAAGAAATATGAGGATATATGGAATCATATCAAATAAATGAAGGTTGTTTCTTAATACCTCAAGGAATGGATGATGAGACAGCTCATGTTTTGGGATGGCCACCAGTGGATGACAATTCAAGTCCATTTAGCCTTACAATAAATCGCGAGAAAACGAAAAAAGGAAATGATTTAAGCACCTATGTCGCGCGACAATTACAAACCTTAAAAATGGATTTACAAGCTTGTCAAATACTGATGCAAAGAACAAGAGTAATTAGCGGTCTTCCCGCACAAGAAGTCGAATTTGTATGGATTTCAGACGGAGACAAAATTTCACAGCGACAAGCATATGTCATTCACAAAAATAAAGCTTTAACATTTACTGGTACTATGATGGAAGAATTCACGTCATATGGAATAAAGCTATGGGAAAAAATCTTAAGCAGTTTCCAATTTCGCGAGGATATGAAGTGATAACATAAAATAGCGATCGTAATGGTGTATGAATCTGTTTCCAGACCATCACAGATACTTTATGAAAAAATATCTGTGCCGCTATAGTCTTGGTTGACATGATATATCAGGTGTGTATTGGGATTATCAATATCAATGTGTCCATAGAAGGGAGAGACCAAAAGTGTTGCATTCAATTGACATTCAAAATCATAACCCATAACCTGTTTCAACAGAAACATTGCCATTTGTGAATGAATGGATTGATGGGCTTGAACCTGTTCTTTTGAATGGTTTCCTGTTCAAGGGCATCCGTCCAGAATCGAATATCATCCAAAGCACCTTCAAAGTAGTTTCCATTGGCTGATTTACCAATGA
>Ga0272440_1001858_pt1 | contig 16895 bp, 12 predicted proteins | sample SSMMMBAug17_FD_192440 | JGI IMG/M metagenome (GOLD analysis project Ga0272440, IMG submission 192440) | Marine sediment archaeal communities from Little Sippewissett salt marsh, Falmouth, MA, United States - SSM-MMB-Aug17 | ecosystem: Environmental > Aquatic > Marine > Wetlands > Sediment ... | reverse complement strand
AAAAAAAGGAAAAATCATATGAATAGATTTGTGGTCATAATGATTACTATTGTTTGCGCCTGGCTGCCCGATTTCTGTCTGGCAGAAACATCAATCATTAACCTTGATCAAAATATTGAAAAGCTTGATTTGACGCCATATATTTACTGGTTTCAAGATACAAACAACCAGATCAGCTTTAAGGATATTACAAATAAATCAGTAAAATTTAACCCACCATCCGATAAAATGCTGAACTTTGGCTTTTCAAAAGCAACATACTGGCTAAAATTTAGAATCAAAACATCGGAATTAAAGGAAACGTTATTCTGGTATATACATTTGGGATATCCACTGCTTAACGATATCAATTGTTATATCGTACATAACAATGACATTGATCATATTCAAACAGGCACACATTATCCCTTTTCAAATCGACCCTTATATCATCCAGACTTCATTTTTCCCATTCATATGGAAAAAAATGATCATTTAACAATTTACTTTAAAATAAAATCATCATCATCCATTCAATTTCCAATGACATTATGGAAACCATCCACTTTCTATTCATACGAAATACTTTTATTTATGGGCATAGCCAGTTTATATGTATTTTTTATATTTATATGCTTACTGAATATCATCCTGTTTTGGATTATCAGATATCGAACCTGTTTAATATATGCATTTTTTATCATAACCTATGTGCTATTTCACATGTCATATAAAGGAATCGCTGCGGCCTGGTTATGGCCGGGTTGGAATGAATGGGCTACAATATCTGTCCCGGTTTTTATTTCATTGACATCTATGGCTGCTACTCTTTTTACAAAACATTTTTTAAAAATATGTGAGCAATTGGTCAGGTTTAACGTATTTTTTCAGACTGCTATCATCGTTTCTATCGTCGGCATATTCATACCATTTATTACGCCCTATGAATTATCCATAAAATTAAATCTATGTATACTGGTTTTAACGAGTTCACTAATATTGGTCACAATCGTTGCATCACTCAAGAAAGGTATCGCACAATCCAAGTTTTTTCTTATTGCCTGGATCATTGTTATTGTGGGGGTGATCACCTATATATCAAAAACTTTCGGATTGTTACCATCAAGCTTCATCATTGAAAAATCTGTAGAAATTGGTTATTTCTTATGTGTTTTTATGTTGGGATTCAGTTTGTTGGAACAATTTCAAAAAGAACGTAAAAAACAGCATCATATCCAGAAACAAGCAATCATCGAACGAAAACAACATATGGATGTCCAGGAAAAAACCATGAAAGCGCTTGATCAAAAAGCACAAGATCTGCATGAAATATCTCTCAATTTATCCAGTCAGATTGATCAACTCAATTTAGAATCTGATACTGTGGCCGGTGCATCAGAAGAAATGTCGGCAAATATTGAAACCATTGCATCAGCAATGGAAGAATTGAGTGTCAATATTAAGTCTATTTCAAAAACGTCAAAGAAAATGTCTCAGCATAATACTTCAGTAGCCAGTGCGATTCAAGAGTTGACATCAGCCATGAATCAGATTTCCGATCACGCACAAAATGGCTCAGACATAGCCGCGCATGTTGTTTCAATGGCTGACATTACTGCGCAAACCATGAAAGATTTGGGATTGGCGGCAGATCAAATTGGATCAGTCACAGAAGTTATCAAAAGAATTGCTGAAAAAACAGATATTCTGGCAGTCAATGCGGCCATAGAGGCGGCATCAGCAGGAGAAGCAGGTAAAGGGTTTGCTGTGGTTGCCAACGAAATCACCAAATTTTCAGAACAAAGTGCAAGCGCAGCCGAAGATATTGCCAAACGAATTGCCGGGGTTCAGGATCAAACACAAAAAGCCATTTCTGGCATTTCAGATATGCAAAAAGTGATTGAATCCATGAATAAGTCATCAGAATCCATTTCTGACGCAGTTGAACAACAAACAATGGCGTTGCATGATATTTCAGATAATGCATCACAGGCCAATACGCAATCTGATGAAATTGCGCTGATGATGTCTGAAATGTCATTGGTTTCTGATGATGTTTCCAAGAATGCCATTGAAGCATCCAAAGGTGTGAATGAAATTGCCCGCAGTATTCGCACACTCAATATGTCTGGTCAGGAACTTCTCAATATTTGCCAACGCATTGAACACGAGGCGCAGGACATGATTGCATCAAAAAATGAAACATCTCAATAATACGTTGGAAATCTCTGAAAATATCGGCCCCATTTATTGATATTGTTCGTTTTAAGGTAATTGTACTGTAGAGACGTAGCATGCTACGTCTCTACACGACCTTAGGAAATCTCTGAAAATATCGGCCCCATTTATTGATATTGTTCGTTTTAAGGTAATTGTACTGTAGAGACGTAGCATGCTACGTCTCTACACGACCTTATTTTTTTGTACGATCATGAAAAATTAGCATGTTATTTTCCGAGCATTCCTTATCAAGAAAAATGAGCATGCTATTTTCAGAACATCCCTATTTTTCGAGCATTCCTATGTATCAATAATTCAAATTACCCCCTTTTTTGTCTTTGATTGACTTTTTTAAGCTTTCAACCTATAATATAAAAATTCATTAAAAATTAATTATCGGAGGTATTCTGAATGGATTATAAACAATCATTAAACCTTCCCAAAACCAAATTTCCGATGAAAGCCAATTTACCCAACAAAGAGCCGGAACATTTGAAAAACTGGGAAGCCCTGGATCTGTATGAGCGCTTAAGAGAACAATCAAAAAACCAAAAGCGATTCATTTTGCACGATGGCCCCCCTTATGCCAATGGAAATATTCATATTGGCACTGCGCTTAACAAAATTTTAAAAGATATTATCGTCCGGTCTCGTCAGATGGCTGGATTTAATGCCATATATGTCCCTGGATGGGATTGTCATGGCCTTCCCATTGAACATAATGTTGATAAAGAACTCGGCAAAAAGAAAAAAGAACTGACTCAGGTCGCTATCCGAAAAAAATGTCGGGCCTATGCTGAAAAATTTATTGATATTCAACGCAATGAATTCAAACGCCTCGGTGTGATGGGAGAATGGCAAAAACCTTATCTGACCATGAACTATCGTTTTGAATCCATTATTGCGAAAGAATGTGGCAAATTTGCGCTGAACAATAGTTTATATCGCAGAAACAAACCAGTTCATTGGTGCTGCCAATGCCACACTGCACTGGCTGAGGCTGAAATCGAATACGAGGATGAAAGTTCGCCATCAATATTTGTTAAATTTCAATGCGAATCTGATTTGGGCGAAATCCATGAAAGCCTGGCCAATAAAAAGGTTGCAATTGTAATCTGGACCACTACGCCCTGGACAATTCCTGCAAACATGGCCATTGCATTACATCCAGATTTTGAATATGTTGCAGTCTCTACATCTGATGATGAAATTCTCATTCTGGCCAGAGAGTTAGTTGATCGTTGTATGCAAAAATTTGGGCGCAAGGACTATCAAACACTTTGCAGCATTGCCGCAAAAGATCTGGAACATAAGACCTGTAGACATCCTTTATATGAGCGGTCATCAGTTGTAATTTTGGGCAATCATGTCACCCTGGATGCGGGCACTGGATGCGTTCATACTGCGCCTGGACATGGACGCGAAGATTATGAATGCGCGTTGAACTATGATCTGGAAATTTTTTCACCGGTCAATGGCAAAGGGTGTTTTACTGATGAAAACCCTTTGTTTGAAGGTCAATTTGTTTTTGACGCCAATGATGCAATCATTGCAAAACTGAATGAAAACAATGCGCTCATTGCAACAGAAAAAATCAAACATTCATATCCACATTGCTGGCGATGTAAAAAACCTGTTATTTTTCGCTCTACGCCTCAATGGTTTATTTCAATGGAAAAAAACGACCTTCGCAAAAATGCATTGACTGAAATTGATAATGTCCAATGGGTCCCCCATTGGGGGCGTGAGCGTATCTATGGCATGATTGAAAACAGGCCAGATTGGTGTGTTTCTCGTCAGAGAAGTTGGGGTGTGCCCATAGTCGTTTTTTATTGCAAAAAATGCGATGCTGTTGTGATTAATCAGGAAATATTGGATAAGGTTGGAGAATTATTTGAAAAACATGGCGCGGATATCTGGTTTGAAAAAGATAATGAAAGCGCTTTCATTCCAGAATCCACAAAATGCCCGGAATGCAATCACGACCAGTTTTCAAAAGGGATGGATATTTTAGATGTATGGTTTGATTCTGGTGTCACCCATGCGGCTGTACTTGAAGATAGAGATTATCTGGATTGGCCGGCAGATCTGTATCTTGAAGGAAGTGATCAGCATCGGGGATGGTTTCACAGTTCGTTGTTAACATCAGTTGGCACACGCGGAAAAGCGCCCTATAAAGCTGTATTGACACATGGTTTCGTGGTGGATGAACATGGCAAAAAAATGTCGAAATCTGTTGGCAATATTGTGGCCCCAGAAAAAGTCATTAAAAAATTCGGCGCGGAAATACTTCGATTATGGGTCTCGGCTGCGGACTATCGCGATGATATTCGTATCTCGGATAATATTCTCAAGCAATTATCTGATGCGTATCGCAGAATTCGAAATACCTGTCGGTTTATCCTGGGCAATATCCACGATTTTGATCTATCAACAGACCGCGTGGCTTACGATGAAATGACAGAGCTGGATCAATACATGATGCACAGGGTTCAACAGTTGATCAAAAGATGTCGGCGTGCATATGATGAATACGAATTTCATACCATTTATCATAGTCTCAATAACTTTTGTACGCTGGAGTTATCTGCTTTTTATCTGGATATCCTGAAAGATCGTTTGTATATTAATCCGCCAAAATCACTGCTTAGACGAAGTGCGCAAACAGCCATGTTTGATATTTTGGATGTCATGGTTCGTCTGATGGCACCTATCCTGGCATTTACTGCGGAAGAAATAAAACAGTATATGCCCGCAGGGCAACAAGATAACACACAAAGCGTTCACATGCTTCTTTTTCCTGAAGTAGACCATAATTCAATAAACCATTCGCTTGCAGAACGTTGGGAGCAGTTTATTTCACTTAGAAGTGAAGTCTCTAAAGCCATTGAATTGGCCAGAAACGAAAAAATTGTTGGTCATTCACTGGATGCGCATATCATTATCAGCGCGCAGGATGATCTTTATGAACTGCTGACGCATCTGGATGATTTAAGATCTTTATTCATTGTATCAAAGGTTTCAGTTGTAAAAGATCAATTAGAAAATGCTTATACCAGTGATAATATTAAAAATTTTCAAGTAAAGGTCAAAGCCGCTGATGGAAACAAGTGTCAACGATGCTGGGTATATGATGACTCGGTGGGTACAAGCGATATTTATCCTGACACATGCAAACGCTGTCAGAACATTTTACATGAAATAAACAGGACCTGATTGTGTCAAAGTATAAAATATTGATCATTGTGAGTCTGATCGTAATCATTGTAGACCAGATAACAAAATGGTTGGTTCTGGTGAATATCCCCTTGTTTCAATCCATTTCCATTATAGATAATGTGTTTAATTTAACGCATATTCATAATACAGGCGGAGCATTTGGATTCATGGCAAATCAGAGTCCATTCATTCGGCAAATATTGTTTCATGGCGTATCGCTGATTTCTTTAGGTGTCATAATATATTTTTATTATCAGGCGCCAACGAACTATCCATTTTTATTGGTATCCCTCAGCCTGATTTTTGGCGGGGCTGTTGGAAATCTGATTGATCGATTTCGCATGGGTGAAGTTGTAGATTTTTTAGATTTTTACATTGGCAGTTATCATTGGCCAGCCTTTAATGTTGCAGATAGTGCTGTTTCAGTGGGAGTGACTGTTTTGATGTATTATATGATTATCAAGAAAGTTCTATAAGAACCATAAGGACAAAGCATGTACCCTGTTCTATTAAAATTAGGGCCTCTGACCATTCACACCTATGGATTCTGTATTGCTCTGGGGTTTCTTGTTGCCTTATCCTATGTATCGAAAACTGCCAGGCAAAAAAATATTAATTCCGAATATATCGTTGACTTGTGCTTTTATGCGCTGGTTTGTGGAATGCTTGGTGGACGTTTATTATACGTGATTTTGGAATGGGAAACCTTTGAGAATAACTTGTTAGAAATTTTTCGAATCTGGAATGGCGGGCTGGTATTTTATGGTGGATTTATCGCAGCCTTGATTTTTGCCTGGCGATATATGAAAATCAAAAACATGCCGATGCTCAGAACGTTGGATATTTTAGCACCAGCTATGGCATTGTCCCATGGATTTGGACGCATAGGCTGCTTTTTTGCGGGATGTTGCTATGGCCGCATGTGCGATCTGCCCTGGGCTGTCACGTTTACACATCCATTGACATTGGCCCGACCAAATGTGCCAATTCACCCAACCCAGTTATATTCATCAGTCATGAATTTTACCTTATTTGGGTTTTTAGTATGGATGTCGTCTCGCAAGCCCAAGGCAGGAACAATTGCCATTGCCTATTTATGCCTCTATGGTTTTGGTCGTTTTTTAATTGAATTCTTTCGAGGAGATGATAGAGGCGCATTCTGGTTTGGCATGTTATCACCAGCGCAGGGAATTGGTATATTTATGATTGGCGCTGGATTATTGTTATATTACTTGATTGTTTGGAAACAAAAAAATAATCACAGGTAAGACTTCATGCCATTTTATTATTTTTGTTTTAACCATTTGGGTGGAGGCGCTGCTGTTTGATTTTTACTAGATTCACGCATTTCTTTGAATTTTAATATCGTTGAATTCAGCTTGTCAGCCAATTCTTGCAGCTCGTCTCCTTTTCTAAGAATAATCAGCGGAGGTGTTGTACCGGCCAATAATTGATCCAGTTTATTTTCCATATTATAAATAGGGCCGGCAATTTTATGCGTAAAGACAATACAGCAGCCCATGATCAAAATCAACAAGGGAATGCTGAAATAAAACAATCGATAAAATATCTGCCCTTTCAATTGGTTTATCAGGGCTAAAGGAACAAAGCCAGAAACGACTGGCCAGATTGTGTGGTATACGAGGACACCAATCACAAGACAAAAGCTGACTGTTAAAGCGATAAACTTAAACGTCAGTCTAAGTTGCATTTTTCGGTTGATTAAATAATTTCGCGCTTTTCTTTTCATCTAACCTCCAGTTTTTTTTTGTTACTTTTGAATTGTATCATTTTTTTATGAATTTGCAAGCTGAAATTAATGGCTTTATAAAAAAAGGGAGCATTATGAATCAAATTCTGTTTAATAAAGATATTATACAGCGTCGTGTGCAAGATTTAGGCCGACAAATTTCACAAGATTATTTTCAATGTGAAATTCATATGATCGTGCTTTTAAAGGGCGCTTTTATATTTGCATCAGATCTAATCCGAGAATTATCACCAAAGGTACGTGTGGAATTCATGAAAATTTCAAGCTATGATGGTCAAAATTCCACAGGACAGATAAATATTGAGCAGGATATTGATTGCGATATCCAGAATATGCATGTTCTTATTGTTGAAGACATTGTGGATACTGGCTTGACTTTAAACAAATTACTTGAGATTTTACAGCAAAGAAAACCGGCATCCATTGAAATTTGCTCATTTTTAGATAAGCCCTCCAGGCGTGAAGTACCTGTTAATGTGAAATACATTGGATTTGAGATTGAAAATAAGTTTGTTGTGGGTTATGGTATGGATTACTGTCAAATGTGGCGGCAGTGTCCAGATATTCTAATCATTGAGGATGAATAATCAACACAGAACTTATTTTTTCTAATGAATCATCGTTGCATGACATAAATAATTATCAACGTGAAGTTTTAAGGCTTCACACAACGAAAGGATGTTAAAATGAACCGAAAGCCCAATTTTTTTAAATCGTTATCGTTAATGGCGGTATCTCTAATAATTCTTGCAACCTGCATACCGATCTATGCTGAAAAACTGTCACCTGAAAAACAAAACCAGTTGAATGATTATTATCAGCAAGCATGGAATTTACTGGGGCAGATGCACAAAGATGTTTCCAATCTGGACAAAGCCAATGCAATTTATCAAAAAGCGTTAGCATTGGCACCGAATGAATCAAAAACATATTGGAAAATGGCTGAAATTTCATTTAAAAAAGCACAGGAAACTAAAGATGAAGCTGCTGCTAAAAAACTGTATGAACAGTCGCTGGAAAATGCGAAAAAGGCGGTCAGCATAAACCCCAATTCAGTGGAAGGTCTATACTGGGTCGGGACATGTGAAGCCAAACTCGCAGAATTGGCCGGTATTTTCAAGGCGATGGGTTTGGTTAAAAGCGCTAAAATTAATTTTAACAAATGCATTGAACTGGAACCCAACAATCGCTTTTCTGTGCTTGCTAGAGTCATTTTAGCTGTGCTTTACACTGAAACACCCTGGCCATTGAGAGACCTGAGTGAGGCAGATAAACTCGCTGCTAAAGCTGTAGAGATGGATCCCAATCTGACCTTGGCATCGGTTAAGCGCGCAAAAGTGCATATCAAAAATGGATATAATGACCTTGCAAAAAAAGAGCTTCAACGATGTCTTAGTATCAAGAACCCCACTTATGCATGGGATTCAGAACTTTATGATTGGCCTGAAGCCAAAAATCTGTTGAACCAACTGCAATAAATATTGATGCAACGATGATTTTTTATTTTTAAATGTACAAGGAGAACATTGTGAAACGAATTGCCATTTATCCAGGTTCATTTGACCCTGTCACAAATGGTCATCTGGATATTCTGGAAAGGGGCTTATATATTTTTGATCATGTCATCATGGCGATTTTAGTTAATCCATCAAAAAAATCTTTGTTCACTGTTGAAGAAAGAGTTGAAATGTTAAGAGAGTGTACCAAAGATATTGAAAATGTTGAAATCGACACATTTGATGGCCTGCTTGTGGATTATGCCAAAAGCTGTAATGCATCTGCAATTTTGCGCGGTATGCGTGCGGTTTCTGATTTTGAATATGAGTTTCAGCTTGCATTAATGAATCGACGTTTCAATCGTGATATTCAGACAGTTTTTTTAATGACTGGTTTACGATGGATCTACACCAGTTCATCAATCATTAAAGAGGCGGCACGGTTTAATGGTGATATTTCTGGAATGGTACCTGCATATGTTGTAAAAAAAATTAAAGCGAAAATGAATGAAATTGCTTAGGAATGCTCGGAAAATAACTTCCCCATTATTGATATTGTTCGTTTTGAGGTAATTGTACTGTAGAAACGTAGCATTCTACGTCTCTACACGACCTTATTTTTCTGTACGATCATGAAAAATGAGCATGTTATTTTTCGAGCATTCCTAAGTATACGAGATTATCTTGGTTAAAACTATCCAGATTCTCACTATCGGAAGGCACTTTATTTAAGCTTGAGCCATTATACAACGAATTGCGCCATTCGATAAAAGGTGTTTTGTACTTAACGACTATGGCTGATCTATTTATATATTGCATTTTAGATTATTCCTTAATTTATCAAGTCAATTTACATTGATAACAGAAATATCGGAACTTTTACCTGATAATAAAGTAATAAAAGTGTTATCAGGCATTTTTCCTTGACTTTTTCATTTTTTCCGCTTTTTACATTAATTCTAATATTATTACAATAGGTACGTTTTTGATTAATTATTATAAGGTAACCTGTACTTCTAACCAACCAAAAGAAAAAATATACTTTTTGGGTTAACAAAAATATTTAGGCCCCCCTATCTGACTGAATATCTGATAACCAACCTATAGAAAATAGAAAAAGTATTCAACCCTTTAAAATCAATAAGAAGAAAAGGGGACGTCTATGATTTTATGCTATTCTTTGAAAATTTCAAATTTCAACTTTTTGCAAAAAATCATAGACGTCCCTTTTTACATAAAAGCAAAAAATCATAGACGTCCCCTTTTTACTTTTTACATTAATGTCTTCTTTCAAAAGTGCGCTTAAAAATCCCTCTAAAACATCAAAATTTGCTTTATCTCTTAGAATTATTGAAGAATGAACATTGCAATCGTTTTTAAGTGGCTCTCAGGTCTAATTGCTGAGTTTTCCATATTTTCGTACACTGATATAAGTAAGATTGTGGACATTGTAATCTAAGCATAGAAGAGTAGGGCCAGGTATTTGGTAGCATATCAATTACAAATGATATAGTGGATCGTCTATTTCACCGAGCAAGCGTATTGAACATAAAATAGAAAGGGAATCAGTTATCGTCTTCATGGGCCGGATGCACCTAAGTTGGAAGCAATTGAGAAAAGTTAGTGATGTTATAATTCGGATATCAGAACCTCCAAATAAAAAACTCGTTTTGATCGCCTACTTAAATCTTGATTATTCTCGAAAACTAAGGTAATATGATAAAGAGATGCTCGTCATACCAGGGTTACCCGAAATTAAAAAATTCCATTTTTTGAGCTTATTTTTCGAGCATTTCTCAATGAAGAAAAATATTTTTAATAAATAAGTCAAACCAGGAGATAATATCAAACCATGACAACGCCAATAATAGCCGCCTGCGATATCGGTAAATCATCAATCAGCTTTGCAACTGCAATCGTTCAAAGCGATAATTCCCTTATCTGGGAAAATATTGAGTATCGCCCGCATGATGGCAACCCTTTTGATTTATTTAAAAAATGGTACATAGATAAGAAAATTTACAAAAGCAGTATCCTATGTGCCACTGGCATATATGCGGATCAACTTGGAGACCCAATTATTGTTTTACCTGAGGACATTTGTCAGGAAGCTGCCCTTGAATACGACAAAAACCTACCAGCGCAGCTTAACCTTATCCGGGTGGGCGCAAGAGGTTACAGCGTATTGTCAAGAGAAAAACTGGCCCAGCAAAAATATCAATATCATTACTTAGAAAATGATAAATGCTCATCTGGTGCAGGTGAAAATATCCAAAAAATTGTAGCTCGTTTTGGGATGGATATCGCTGAGGCAGATAAACTGGCTCAGTCAGCATCAAAAACAATTCCTATTACTGCCAGATGTGCAGTTTTTTCCAAGAGTGAAATGACACATTATGCCAATCAAGGCAAACCGCTGCCAGACTTATTCCAGGGATTTTTTGAATCTGTGGCCAGAAATGCCAGTGCATTGCTTAAACGTAATCAAATTGATGGCCCTGTTTATCTTATTGGCGGTTGTGCGCAAATACAATCATTGATCCATGCATTTGAACGAATTTGCAAACAACCTGTTCATTTGCCAAAAAATTACCTGGCCTTTGAAGCTATTGGCGCCTGTATTATGGCAATGAATAATCTTGATCAAACCCATTTTCCATTGCCAGACAATCCTGACCAATTGATTCAGGAAAAGAAACAAAGATTTAAGGTATTATCACCATCTGTTAAATGGAAAAATCATACAAAATTGATGTCTTCCCCATCACGAAAAGAAAATCCATATGAAATACCTGTTGTACTTGGCCTGGACTTAGGTTCAACTGGTTCCAAAGCAGTGTTGACTTCTATCAAGACTGGCGAGTCTGTTTTGGATGTCTATGATCGCACCAATGGCAATCCAATTGATGCAGCATATCGTTTGATTCAGACCATTTTGCTTGAAGGCATTCCTGATATTCGCGGCATTGGCCTGACCGGTTCTGGGCGTGAAGCTGTTGGCACGTTGGTTCGCGGCGTTTTTCCAAGTGCCAAATCCATTATCATTTTAAATGAAATTGTCGCACATGCTACAGCATCAATAAGATGCGATGAAAATAAGGGAAAAGATTTAACTATCATTGAAATTGGCGGCCAGGATGCCAAGTATATTCGGGTCAGTGGCGGACGCATTGTTGAAAGTGATATGAACAAGGCATGTAGTGCAGGCACTGGATCTTTTCTTGAAGAACAGGCTGCTTTTTACAATGTGACTGAAATTGATACTTTCGTAAAAATGGCGCAGGAAGCAACAAAGCCCCCTGATCTTGGCCAGATGTGTACAGTCTTTGTTGCTGATGCCGGCGCGCAGGCGCTAAAGGATGGCTTTAGTCTTCAGGATATTTTTGCAGGTTTTCAATATTCTGTAATACATAATTACTTGAATCGTGTAATGGGACAACGAACCCTGTCGGAAACAATATTTTTTCAGGGAAAACCAGCATCAAATCCATCTCTGGCATGGACACTGGCATCAATAACAGGTCGTTCAATCGTGGTGCCGCCCAATCCTGGCGCTATGGGCGCATGGGGAATCGGGTTATGTGTCATAAATGAGATTGAATCTCTGGCATCAGAGGAAACTCTGGATATCCAGGAAATCTTGACTGCTGAGATAATTTCCAGAGAAGAATTTCAATGTCAGGACCCCAAATGCAAAACCTTATGTCCCATTGAGCGGACACGTATCAAAATTGGTGAGGATGTACGTGTTGCACTCACTGGCGGGGCCTGTCCAAAATATGAAGTCATTTCTGGCAATCGTCCCAAGTTACCCGCGGATTTGATCAATCCATTTCAGATGAGGCAAACGCTTTTAAATGTTTTTGAAAAAACAATATCAGATCGCCCAACAATAGCGATCCCATTGATTGGTCCCCTGGCATTGTATCTTCCCTGGGCTGCGACATTGATTTCACAATTGGGATTTTCTGTCAAAATTTTACAATCAGATGCCCGATCATTGGCAAAAGGCGAACAATTATGCAACAGCTTCGATGCCTGTGGCCCCACAAAAATTGCCCATGCTGTGTGTCAAACAGATTGTGAAATCATGTTTTTTCCAAAAATTTCAGATTATGATGCATCAAATGACTTGGGTGGAAAACCCTGTGTCACCGAGCATGCCCTGCCAGATATCATTGCACGATCACTGGCGGCCAAAGGGAGTCCTGTAACAGTTTTACGCCCCAATCTTTCATTTGCCAATGGCTTGAATCATTGGACATTGGTCTGGGAATTGTTGAAATTTTCCAAACAGTTAAATGCATCTGCCATTCAATTGGGCAACGCCATCGAAAAGGCCGCAATTGCGCAAAACAAATATGAACAGGAATTAATGGATATTGGCAATCAGGCCATTACAGCGGCCAGAAACCATAAAATTCCAATGGTACTGGTTTGCGGGTCATTACATGTAATCCATGATCGGGCAATCAATGCCGACATTCCCAATTTAATTCGTCAGAATGGGGCAATGGCCATTCCATCAGATTGTATTGCTATTGATTCATCAGTGCCAAAACTTAAAAAGGTTTATTGGGCAGATTCCAATCGCTTTTTGCGGGCAGCGCTGACAGCCAAAAATATGAATGATATGTTCCCCCTCATGATTGCCTCCTTTGGCTGTGGACCAACATCATTTACAGAACAGTTTTTGCAGGAAATCATGCGGGGCTATCCACATACACTTCTTGAAAGTGATGGACATGGCGGCACTGCCGGTTATATCACGCGAATTCAAGCATTTATGCAATCTGTATATCAATATATTCAACAAGGCTATCCTGTAGAAAACAGCAAGTCCATCGCATATCTGGACGCTGGTAAACATACTGGCAAATATCTCGATAAAAATGTCAAATATGTTTTTATGTCCAGCATGGCTTATTTTGGTGATATATTTGCTGCTGTATATCGTGCCAATGGCTATGATGCTGATGCTGCAAGTGACTATTCCCACGAAATGCTTTTATCTGGCAAAAAAGACTGTTCGGGCAAAGAATGTCTTTCCTATCAATTTATTTGGAGTGCTTTTAAAGATTATCTCGAACATCACCCGCCCACAAAAGAAACCCGGCTCATGCAAATTACCGGTGAAATGTGTCGTGCTGCTGGTTTTGGTGTAAAAGATCGCATCAATCTGGATCGTCTCGGCGCAGACACCAATATCAAAGTATCTACTTTAAAAATTGCAGGTGGCCCGAAAATGGCAGCACAAGTCTGGACTGGATTGGTTGCGCTCGACATTGTTCGTCAATTTTATATTTACTACATGGCAGGGGAAATTCATCCCGGACAATCCAGAAAATTGTATCTTTATTATTCTAAGCAGATTCTTCAAATTATGGAACAACCATCAATTGATGGCTGGCTCAATCCTTTTCAAATGGGATGGCAGTGGTTATTGATTAAGGAAGTACTCAACCGGGCATCCAATGCTTTCTTAGCGATTCAAAACAATACACCAGAAAATGAATATCGAACTATTTTTGTTACAGGTGATGCCCTTACCAAAGGAAATGACTTTGCCAATGGCGGAATTTTTGAGATGTTCAGTGAACATAATATTCATGTGATTCAAGAACCTGCATGTGATTTCCTGGAATATTTAGGGATATATCATCCTCATCTCATATTTGGCAGAAACAGTCATCAGAGTACAAGAATTGTTTACAGGGCCAATATGATACGCATTCGCAAAGAATTGTATCGTCTGATGTGCCAAAAGCACCCCTGGCTTCCGCAACCTGACATTGAAACAGCCATTGCAAGTGGGAAAAAAGTTTTGGATCCCAGAGTAAATGGCGGCTCCCCCATTGCTGTGGGAAATGCTTTATATCAATGGGAATTGGGTAAAATTGATGGTATTCTGGTCACCAGTTGTTGGGGGTGTGACAATGGCTTGATTGAGGAAAGCCTGCTGCGTTATCGTAAAGATATTCCTTTATATTTTTACTATGATGATGCAACGCCCATTGATGACCGACGTATTCATAGTTTTGCATTTCGTTTGCATCGAAACCTGCCAAATTGACAAGGCAAAATAATGGTAAAACAACAAAAATCTCAAATTCTAAGCATCAGGCAGATTCATGGCGATTATTATCAACTCCAATTAAGATGTAAAAATGGCTTTGAAAAAGCCATTCCTGGTCAATTTGTCATGATCCGCCTGTCTGATAACTATTATCCGCTATTACGCAGGCCTTTTTCAATACACAACTTATATAAACATGAAGATGGTGATTACTGCGTTGAATTATTATTTAAAGTGATTGGAAAAGGGACACTTGCTCTGTCTCAATGTCTGTCCAATCAATGGATTGATATCCTGGGACCTATCGGCAATGGCTTTTGTTATAATGATTCACTCAAGAATGCCTTACTGGTATCAGGTGGAATTGGTGTAGCGCCAATGCTTTTTCTGGCAAAATGTCTGTTGGACAATGGCACGTTATGTCATGTGATCAATGGCGGTCGTACCGCCGATGATGTCCTTTGTACAGATATTTTTCAAGCATTGGGCATTGATGTCAGTATTTTTACTGATGATGGCAGTGCTGGCACAAAAGGGTTTGTTACTGATAAACTGGAGATGCATATAAAAAAACAGATGCCTGATATAATATATACCTGTGGCCCCCAACCCATGCTTTCAAAAGTATCTGAGATTGCAGAAAAAAATAGTGTTGCCTGTCAGGTTTCACTTGAGTCGCACATGGCATGCGGCATGGGTGCGTGTCTTGGTTGTGCTGTGCAATCAAAGGATTTACATAAAACGTATTATCATGTTTGCGTTGATGGTCCTGTTTTTTTATCTGATCGCGTTGACTTGAAAAAATAGTATTAAGGTCAATCTATGAATAGTAATCAAATAACAATTCATCTGAACGCTATCAGAAATAATTATCAACTATTGCAGAAATGGGCTGGCCCTGATGTTTGTCTGATGGCAGTAATCAAGTCCGATGCCTATGGGCATGGCATGGTGCCTGTTGCTCACACATTGGACCGGGCGGGATGTCAACAATTTGCGGTCTTTGATGTGTCTGAAGGATTAATCCTGCGAGACAATGGCTTTTCGCAAGCTATCCTGATATTAAAAGGCGTTGATCTCAAAAATTTAGACCGCATTGTTGCGCAGGATTTAACATGTGCTTTATATCAACAAGATATGGCACAATATTTGTCCCAGACTGCACGTAAACATAATAAGCATGCGAAGGTTCAGATAAAGGTGGATAGCGGTATGAATCGTTTGGGGATATATCCAAATGATCTTGATAATTTCATGCGCGCCATTCAACAATTGCCAGGAATTCAAATCAATGGCTTTATGTCGCATTTCGCGGTTGCCGATCAGCCAAACGATGCCTATACCAAAAGACAAATAGACATATTTAATGACGCCATTGCACCTTATGCAGATTTAACCAACCATTTGGCCAATAGCGGCGGCATTACAGATCGTAAGGGCATAAACTTTCCCATTGCCAGGGCTGGCATTGCTCTATATGGCTCATCACCGCAATGGCCTCTGGCAAAACAGCTTGCGCCAGCTATGTCATTTCAATCAGAAGTTCTTTATGTGAAAACTGTGCCGCAGGGTGAAACAATCAGTTATGGTCGAACTTTCAAAACAATAAAACCGACGCGTGTGGCAACCATTCCGGTGGGTTATGCTGATGGCTACAACCGAATGTTTTCAAATAAATCGTCTGTCTTAATTCAAGGCAAAAAAGCGCCAGTAATCGGACGGGTTTGCATGAATCTGATTATGGTTGATGTTTCTGATATTGACAATATAAGTCATGGCGAACCGGTTGTTCTACTGGGAAAGCAAGGCGATGATTGCATTACTGCTGATGAGTTGGCATCATATGCAAACACAATCAGCTATGAAATTATGTGTACTCTCGGTGCGGCTAACCATAGAGTTTATTGTCAGTAATAAGGTATGGTTAAATACTTAAAATTAAATACATTATCATATACTCGATGTTCAAGTTTATAAAAAAGCTCATTTCCACGCTCTGCATGGGAATGCATCCTTGACGCTCTGCGTCCTGTGTTTTGTAGATCTGAAACATAAGTGCAAGACATTGAGTTAAATAAGGGCGGGATAAAAGGTGACTCGCTATGAGTTATAGCGCTGAGAACATAATGGGCGG
>Ga0272440_1001857_pt1 | contig 16897 bp, 7 predicted proteins | sample SSMMMBAug17_FD_192440 | JGI IMG/M metagenome (GOLD analysis project Ga0272440, IMG submission 192440) | Marine sediment archaeal communities from Little Sippewissett salt marsh, Falmouth, MA, United States - SSM-MMB-Aug17 | ecosystem: Environmental > Aquatic > Marine > Wetlands > Sediment ... | reverse complement strand
GCCCTCTAAGAACCATCTTTCAAGAGCGAACTGAATTTTTTATGAGGGCGCTTTAGCGTCCTTTTTCAATTCAGCGTTGGGCTTTAGCCCTACGCTTTCTTGGATCTGCCGAGATTTAGTTCTCTTAGCCTGACGGCTATGGGCTTTAGCCCTACGCTGTTCTTGCAATTGCCGAGATCGTACATTTTTTTTGACGATTTTTTTTTGTCATACCCGGCGAATACTTTTTTTACCCGAAAACTTATGACCGCTTACTTATGATCGATCAATAAGTTTTCGGCATCATTTGTTTGATTCATATTTTTTTTTGGATATAGCCAATGTTGTCATCTTGAAGAATAATACCATATTTGAGAAGCAGATCTTTAAAGGTTTACACCTCAACATTTTAGTGTTGCAAATGAATGGAAAGATGATGTAATTGACATGATATTGATTTCTGGTCAGTCATACACTGAGAAAAAAATGCAAAGACTTTGTGGCTTATATCAATCCATGTTGGGTTAACTCAAAGAAATGATCAGGAAAGACTGAAAAAGGTTCAGACAATGAGAACAAACTTGCTCCCCCCATCGTTGGATACGCCCATGACAGTTAAACATTAAAAAAGAGGCCTCATGTTTAACATTAGGAGAAAAAATATTGTTTTTGAAAAAATTACTCAATCTTAAAGAAATGTTTCAGATTCAAATTGATGTCAACTCTTCAGAAGAACGATATCAACAACTTAAAAGAAACATGAGGATACTTATGATTGTTTTAACAATCGTTCCCCTTTCAATGATGGCAGTTATTAACTACCATCAATATCAGCGAAGTCTCAGGGATGAAATTATTACACCAGAAAAAGTACTGGCAAATAAAACACGCCATTCATTTGAATTTTTTTTAAAAGAACGATTATCTCTCATTAAATCATTATCTTATTTTTATTCTTTTGAACAATTATCAGACAAACATTTACTGCATAAAATTCTTTATACCCTCAAAAAAGAATTCAAAGAATTTGTGGATTTAGGATTAATTGATGGAACAAGTGGTAAACAGCTTTGTTATGTTGGGCCTTATACACTTGAAGGAAAAAACTATGCAGAACAAAGCTGGTTTCAAGAATTATTGCTAAGAGGAACTTATATTAGTGATGTTTATATGGGGTATCGCAAATTTCCTCACATTGGTATTGCTGTTCAACATCTTGAAAGTACAGGAAATTCATGGATTATTCGTACAACAATCAATACAAAAATGTTTGAAAATATAGTTGCAGACATGGGGCTTGAAGCTGATGGAGATGCTTTTATCATCAATGAAGAAGGTATATTACAAACCAATTCCCGTTTATATGGGAAAGTTCTTGAAAAATGTCCGCTGTCAATTCCAATTGGGGGATACTCAACGTATGTCGATGAACGAAAGGATCCAAATGGTAAAGACATTGTTATTACTTATACCCACCTGACTTATCCTGAATATACATTGGTTATCGTTAAAAACAAATCTACTGTTTTGAAAACATGGTATACCCTTAAAAGTGATTTGTTTTTGATTTTTCTGATTAGTTCAATTGTGATTATTATTGTCGTTTTTCGACTAACCCATACAATGGTATACCGCATCAAAGCTGCGGATCAAAATCGAGAAATAGCTTTTCGGGAGTTACAACATCAACACAAACTTTCATCTATTGGCCGATTGGCTGCTGGTGTTGCTCATGAAATTAATAACCCAATGGCGATTATTAATGAAAAAGCTGGGTTAATGAAAGATATCATTGAATATACACCCGACTTTCAGAAAAAAGATAAATTTTTACCGTTAGTTACATCCATATTGCAATCTGTAGATCGCTGTCGAACCATTACTCACAGGCTATTAGGCTTTGCAAAGCGAATGGAAGTTGAAATTGAACATCTTGACCTTAATGAATTGTTAAAGGAAGTTTTGGGTTTTTTAGAAAAAGAAATATTTTTTCGCAATATTGATATTACCCTTGATCTATCAAATGATTTACCCACTATTGATTCAGATCGCGGGCAATTACAGCAGGTTTTTTTAAATATTATTAATAATGCAATGGCTGCTATTGAAGATCATGGTCGAATTATTATCTTATCATGGGAAAAAGATAATGACTTTGTGGCGGTTTCCATTCAAGACAATGGCTGTGGAATGTCTGAAGAAACGTGTCATAAGATATTTGAACCCTTTTTTACAACAAAAAAAGAATATGGAACAGGACTTGGGCTTCCGATTACCTATGGTATTGTCAAAAAGCTTGGTGGTAATATTGAAGTAAAAAGTAAAGAAAATGAGGGAACCACCTTTAATATTTTCTTGCCCAAAAAGCAATTATCTCAGAATGGGGGGATGGGTTAACGATATGAAAATACTTCTTGTTGATGATGAGCACGAGTTTGTTTCAACTCTTGCTGAACGTTTAATATTACGAGAAATGGATGTTACTGTTGCCACTGATGGTGAAATGGCCCTGGGAATTATCGATAATGATCCTCCAGATGTGGTTGTACTGGATGTCATGATGCCAGGTTTGAATGGTCTTGAAGTTCTTGAGCGGATAAAAACAACACATCCAGACATACAAGTTATTCTTCTGACCGCCAGAGGTGCCACCAAAGATGGTATCCAGGGGGCTAAGCTTGGCGCTTTTGATTATCTGATCAAACCCATTGACATTGATGAACTTATAACCAAATTGAATGAGGCCATATGAACGATACATTACACAATGAAATAAAATTTTTTGGGAAAATAACCGCCAGCATTACGCATGAAATTCAAAATGTTTTTTCCATTATGCAAGAGTCAAAAGGACTTTTGGAAGATTTTTTAATGGTGATGGACTTTCCTGACAAAGAAAAATTATCTAAACCCATGGACAGAATTCACAGACAAATTAATCGGGGGGTCGATATTGTCAAAACATTAAATCGTTTTGCTCATAGTCCTGATCATTGTCCGGCAAGTATAGATTTAAACGATATTGCTTATCAGATGGTGTTGCTGTCAGGTCGCCTTTCAAAACTTAGAAATATTGAATTAACCTCAATTCGTTTTGATCATCCTTTACCCATCCAGTGTGATCCTGTTTTGTTGCAGATGGCTATCTTTAATGCAATTGAAATTCTCTTTGGTGTTTTGGAACCTGGAAACAAAATTGTACTATGTCCACAAAAGATTCAAAATCAATATACGATAAGCATTCAATGTGACCATTCTGAAAAAACCGGTGAAGCATTTGAATCCCAAATTCTGTCTTCAGATAATTGGGATTCATTAAACCATACGATGAAAGATTTGAATGGTAATGTGACATTGCATGAAAACAAAATTGACATTATTATTAGAACTCTTAATCTATAATTCCCAAAGACAACGATTTGAATAATTTGAATATCATGGAATCATGTAAGAATAATAATCGGTAATCCGTCCGAGGTCTATAGATTCACTTTATCTATAAATTCAAAATTAAAATCCAGTTTAAACAACCTGCAATCACAAATGAGCTGGCATTGATAATTAATGTCATGACCACTGTTTTTGAAATTCCCAATTCTTTAACCATTGCCATGATATTGGCAAAACAAGGAACAAACATAGTTGTTATGGTGACTGCAACAATGCATTGTGTCCAATTCAAAGTCCCTTGATTGATCAGTTTGATAATCAACCCTGCAGCAGCTTCATGTCTGGCCATACACAGTATCAAGGCATCGACCATTTCCAGTGGAAGTCCTAACCAACCTTGAATTACCGGACTTAAAAATATTTTTGATGACATTAATAATCCGGTCTTATCCAGAATGAACATTGCAATGGCTGCATATATAAAAACAGGGAGGGCTTCCTCAAGAAACCATATCATTCGGTAATACGTTTTTACAATAATGGCTTTTGGAACTGGAAAGCGGATGGGCACAACTCTTACACTATAAAATTTTCTATGTTTTTCAAACAAGATAATCTGTAAGGCACTAAATTTCCTGTTTCTTTATATTGATGCGATTTCTTAAGCATGATATGGGTAAAAAATTATTAATTTAGAAACAGGGGGCATTTATGTACAGAAAAAACTCAGCATTTTTTTTGATTAGCATTATCTTTATCTTATCAACAGTTGTATCAACAGCTTTTTCAGCAGAGCATTCCAATATTTCTATCCAATATATGAACAGCCCAGCCAACACGATTCCGGAAAATGCAGCTCAAGGAACACCGCTGGCATACATTTATTCAGCGAATGCAGCACCATATGAAATTACGGATTCTCATTTTTACGTTGATACCTATTATATTGAAAACAGGCTTCAATATCGTCTCAATGCATCTTCAACGTTTTCTATCGACTATGAAGCGTGCCAGCCATCATTTACCTATACGTTGACGGTATTTGACAGTGCTGGTTTTTCAAAAATTCCACTGACCATTGGTGATGTCAACGAATCTCCACTCGTTCAACAGCAATCATTTGATTTAACTGAAAACACTGCAGTAGGAACATCTGTCTATCAGATTATTGCTTCTGATCCGGATTTTTATACGCCATATAATTCACTGACTTATAAAATTGTTAGTGGAAGCGGGAGTAATGCATTAACCATTGATAAAAACACAGGTATTCTTCGGGTCAAAAATAAAACAGATTTGAATTATGAGGCCAATAGAGAGTTATATCTCACCGTTTCTGTATCTGATGGCAAATATGAAGATACTGCAACCATTACGATTCACCTGGTTAATATTAACGATAATGCCCCAGTGGTCAATAATCAGACATTTTCTGTGGGAAAATATATTCCAAACGGTACACTGGTTTCTTCAGTTATCGCCCAGGATCCGGATGGTAATGCGCTGACATACAAGATTACATCGGGTAATACCAACAATGCTTTTGCTATCGAATCTTCCAGCGGAAAAATGATTGTAAACAATGCCAGTCAAATATCAAACAATGCAGCTGGAAGTTATTTTGTGACCGTTTCTGTTTCAGATTCTGGCTATACCAAAACAGCTCAGATTCGTGTTGATATCAATACCATTAACTACCCGCCAGTAATAGAAGCTATCGACAATCAAACCGGTACTGTCAATACGGCTCGGTATTTTAAATTTCGCGTGGAAGATTCCAATGGTGAAACCCTTAGAGTTACTGTTACATCGTTAAGTCCTTCAATTGTTCCCAATTCAAGTAATAATATTAAAATTAATGAATCGGCATCGCCACTAACCTTTATTGTTTATGAAGGCAGCCAGGATTTAACATTGACCGTTTTGCCAGAAAATACAACCGGTACAACGACAATAAGAATAGTTGTTCAGGATTTTAATGTTGCCGGTAATCTGTCGACTACTGAAACCTTTTCTTTTCAAGTATCACCCAATGTTTCACCTGTCATTACCCCTATTGCCAGCAAAGCCTTTGATATTGACGATGTTATCTTTTCAACAACCTTCACAGTTTCTGATTCAATTGGTGAAACTGTCTCCATTGAAGTCGGTTCAGATTCGACAGATATTGTTCCCAATACAAATGAACATTTAGCCATCGGCACAAATGGAAGAACGGCCTTATTTACAGCAACTGGATTGTCACAAACATTTAACTTAAATATAACACCTGTTATTATGGGAGAAACATCCATTCAGATTACGGCAACAGATGCCGGTGGTTTGAAAGCTGTTGAGACTTTTCCATTAAAAGTGTCATCTTCTCCGGAAATTTCAACCATTGCATCACAACAAACCAATGAAGATACACAAACACAAGCCATCAACTTTACGGTCAGAAGCCATGAACCCGGACCATTAACAATCAATGTTTTATCTGATGATACGAATTTAATCCCAGTTGATGCTGATCATGTTTCCATTTGTTTTAATAACGTTTGTACAGCCGGGGCAACAAAAACAATCAATGCTGCTGGTGGTATTCAGGAAACTGTCCAATTGTATTTACTCCCCAATCACAATCAAAATGGAACGACGAACCTCAGCGTAAACGCAATGGATGTTAACGGACTGACCTTTCAAACCACTTTTTTGATGACCGTTATTCCACAAAATGATGCCCCTGTTTTTATCAGTGTGGGAAATGCGGTTGCTTACACAGAAGGAGATTCCGCCATTGTTCTTATCCCTAATCCAGTCATTAATGATGTGGATGATACTGAAATTGAACAGGCCAAAGTAGTTATTTCTGGCAATTATCAATCTGGTGCAGATATCTTATATTTTGAAAGTACTGAACGTATTTCAGGCGTGTTTTTTCCACAAACCGGGACACTTCAGTTAAATGGTATGGATACGATTTCAGCCTATGAAACAGCTTTTCAATCAATAACCTATATCAATACAAGTGATAATCCTTCTGCTTTGCAACGTACATTTTCAATCAGTGTCAATGATGGCAATATCGATAGTGCAGTCATCACACAATCCCTAACATTAACAGCAATTAATGACCCCCCCGTTCTCTCCCCAACAACGACGGTCATTACCTGTAGTGAAAATACCCCCATAGCCATTGCTCCTGATATTCTTATTATTGAACCAGACAATGAAAATCTGCTGAATGCAGTGGTTCATTTTGTTGAGGGATACCAATCTACAGAGGATCTTCTGGTGTTTTCAGATACAGCCAATATTACCGCTTTATGGCAAACAACCACAGGCGTTTTATCCTTTTTTGGAACAGCAACGGTTGCACAATATCAAAGCGCTTTACGATCCATCACTTATCAAAATACCAGTGACACTCCGAATACCTATACACGCTTGGTTCAAATGGTTATTTGGGATGGATTGTCACAAAGCGAAGCCATCACACAAACCATATATGTTGAGCAAGTCAATGATCACCCTGTTGTGACAGGTGCTGGTAGTTCAAAAACGTATACTGAAAACAGCAGTCCAATCATTGTCGCCAATGATCTTTCCATTACGGATAAGGATGATATCAATCTGACCAGTGCCACAATATACATTTTCGAAGGTTTACAAAAAGGTTCAGATCTTTTATCCCTTGGAATCAGTGGCAGTTATAGCCGATGGTATCCTGAAAGTGGTGTGTTGGATATTTATGGGAATCGCCCCAGAGCCTGGTACGAGGCAGCTCTTAATACCGTCCAGTATCATAACACCAGTGAAAATCCAACATCTGATGATCGTCAGATTGCATTTATCGTGAGTGATGGTGATGATTCTTCTGAGGTCATCTATCAGACGGTTAAAGTTGTTCCTGTTAATGATCCCCCTATATTAATTGCAGAGACAATGACAATCAATTATACTGAAAACTCATCCCTTTCTATGGCTGATAAACTCACCATATCCGACTATGACAATGTGAACCTCCAACTGGTAACCGTTCAAATATCAAGCGGTTTTGTTCCAACTGAAGACCAATTATCTTTCCAATCTATTGGTAATATCAATAGTACCTGGAATTCTCAAAGCGCAACACTCACGTTGACCGGTTCAGACACTTTGTCAACATATCGTCAGGCACTTAATCAGGTTACATATGAAAATCTCAGTGACAACCCGCTACTAAACAATCGATCCGTTTGCTTTACCATTAATGATGGCATGGCATGGAGTTCCTCAATTACACGAACCATCCAGATTATTCCGGTCAATGATATTCCAGTTGTTACCATTGATGAAAGTTATACGTATACAGAAAACACTGGTGCTATACCCATTGCCAACAGTTTTTCAATGACTGATGTTGACAGTACAACAATTGCACAATTAACCATACAAATGACCGATCATTATACCAGTACGCAGGATCAATTGACTGTCAATTTTTCAGCCACTATTCAATCCACATGGAATAGTGATGCTGGAATTTTAACGCTTACAGGCACGCGTCCATTATCAGAGTATATTAATCTTGTCCAAACGCTGGCCTATGAAAATGTCAGTGATTATCCCAGACCTCTCAATCGTGTCATTCAATATCAGGCGTGGGATAGCAGTAATGATGCCAGTGATATTGCCACTCAAAACCTGATCATTATCCCTGTAAATGATGCCCCTGTACTTACAGGTGATAGCACTTCAGTATCTATTACAGAAAATTACACGGGCACGGTTTTTTATAATATTCAGGCATCCGATGTGGACAATCCATTGCTTGCAGGTGCTACGATCACATTAACCGGTGGTTATTATAGTGATGAAGACAGGCTGTTTTTTGAGGATACCGTGTTAATTTAATCCGAATGGAAGCCGGATAATGGACAATTACTATTAAGTGGTCTGGCCAGTGCATCTTCTTACCAAAATGCCATCAATGCCATTCAATATGAAAACTTAAGTGATAACCCTAAAACCGATATCAGAATATTAAATGTAACCATTACAGATGGTTCTTTAGAAAGCAATATGATTACTGGTACACTACACATTATACCGGTAAATGATCGACCTGTTTTGAGTGGTGCTGATGATTACACCTATACTGAAAATACCCGATTGACATTCGAACGAACCTTAAATATTGCTGATCCGGATTCACTGACAATGTCAACAGCTGTTGTCAAAATTACAGAAAACTTGCAGGCCGATGAAGACATTTTACAGCTGACGCCAGTAGGAAATATTTCTGGAACATACACTGCTGAAACAGGCACATTGATACTTACAGGTCCGGATACGATTGATCAATTTAAATGGGCGCTTTCAAGTATAACGTATGAAAATTCCAGTGATAATCCGATTATAACCCCACGTACAATTACCATTTGGATTCATGATGGTGTTGATGAAAGTATTGGCATTACAGAAACAATCACCATCATTCCCATTAATGATATCCCTGAAATTCATCTTGCTCAAAATTTTTTCCCATACACTGAAAATGAAGGCAATCATCTACTGGATAGCATGGTAACATTGGTTGACCCTGATAATACCAGTTTTTCCAGTGCAGTCATTCGATTTATTAACAATAGTTATCAGGCTTCTGAAGATCATTTTTCTTACACAACTGTTGGAAATATTCAAATCACCTATAATAGTACCGATGGCGAATTGTCGTTTTTTGGAGAGGATACCAAAGAGAATTATCAGAGCATTTTATCAAAAGTAGCCTATTATAATTCCAGTGAAAATCCATCTAATCTTAACCGATATATTGAATGGATTGTTTTCGATGGAAAAGCAGAGAGCATTCCTGTCACCCAAACCATTCAGATCATACCGGTTAATGATCCACCAGTATTAACCGGTGAAGGTGGTCCTCTGGATTATCAAGAAAATACAGACCTGACCATTGCCAATAACATTAAAATTGAGGATGTTGACAATACGACCATTTCCAGAGCGACCATTATGATTGCCGATGGTTATGTTCAGGGAGAAGATTTACTGATCTATCCTAAAGATTCTGGAAATATTATCGCAGGAGAAATGATCCCTGAAACTTCTGTCATGATTCTGACCGGCCCTGATACACTTAATGAATTTGAAGCTGCGCTCAGATTGATCCAATACCGCAACCTGAGTGATAACCCACAAACCAATGATCGAAGGATTACATTCTCTGTCAATGATGGTGGTGGCACTCAAAGCAGTCAGATTGTTGAACGAATTATTCATATTATAGTTGAAAATGATGCCCCTCATTTATCCGTCAACACGGGTGCCATTATTAATGAAGGCGACAGTGTTACTTTAACTCAAACACATTTATCAGCAACAGATCCCGATGATCCAGATGAAGGCTTATTTTATACCATTGATGGGCTTCCTGTACATGGTCTTATATCAATCGATGCAACTCCTATTGCAGAAGGAATGACCTTGATACAGGGTGATATTGATAATGGACGTATCACCTATCAACACGATGGCGGTGAATCTGTCATTGATATATTTTCATTTCATATTACTGATGCTAAAAATGCCGTCACCGAGCCTAAATATTTCACCATAACAATTCTTCCAGTGAATGATTCTCCCCAAATAATTTCAACGCCAATTGAAACAGCAACTGAAGATATATTGTATACCTATACGGTTTCAGTTTCTGACCCGGATGATGATGTCAATGGTGTTGATATATCGTTTCAATTGCAAAATGCTCCGTTGGATATGACCATAACGAATTTAGGTCTTATTCAATGGATCCCTCGTGAAGGCGTATTATCTTCCGGGATGATCACAGTCTCTGCTTTCGATGGTGGAGAGGACGCCGCAATTATAGCGGTTCAATCTTTCAGTATATCGGTGACACCTGTCGAAGATCCGCCTATTCTGTCATCAATTGATGATCTTCTGACTTATGGTAATACCCAGGCGGGGCCCATTGTATTCAATGTATTTGATGCTGAGGGAGGATCGTTGACATTGAATGTGTTTTCAGCCAATCAGACAGTTGCTCCCTCACAAATGGTGTTATTTGAAGATCTTTTTTCCGATCAGATTAATATTGATATACCGGGTGAAACATTTGTGGATTACTCATTGACCATAATGCCGGCATACAATCAGTATGGATCAGTGACAGTTACTGTATTGGCGACTGATAGCACTGGATTAACAGGTACAACTGTGTTTGTGCTTCTGGTAGATAAAGTAACCATCACCGTTGATCATAACAGGCATGGCGAAATCATCCCCGGAAATCCAGCAAAAGTAAAAAAACATCAATTCATCCATTTTCGCATTCTACCAGATACTGGTTATCAAATTGATAATGTCTGGATTGATGGAGACTCCATTGGCGCAGTGCCGACGTATACTTTTTGGAATGTCATAGAACCGCATACCATTACTGCAAATTTTGCAGAAAGTTCAGTTTGCACGATCACAACTTTCTTAACCAATGGTGGAACCATTGAACCCTATGGCCTATTACCAATGACTGCTAATGATCAACCTGTTTTTCACATTGTTCCCAATGATGGATATGAAATCGAAGATGTTCAGGTGGATGGTATTTCTGTTGGACCCTCTGAGTGGTACACTTTTCCGCCATTGGATACCATTCATACCATACGACCATTATTCCGCTATATCCCTGAACCTGTAGCAACCTTTTCATATACTGTTGAAGCGGATGGTCGTGTTCCATTAACAGTTGAATTTATTGATCAATCCAGAGGGACTATTTCCCAATGGGAATGGGATTTTGGCGATGGTTTTTACAGCACAAAACAAAATCCTGTACATACATACATGAACGCTGGCAAATATACGGTTTCACTATCTGTTTCTGGAAAAGGTGGTCGATCTGAATTTATTAAAACGAATGCCATTAATGTATTATCTGCTGATGTTGATTTTTATGCACCTGTTAGAACTGGTATTGCGCCTTTATCAGTTACATTCAATAATATCAGTCTATTAAATAATGTGGAACAATGGGAGTGGACTTTTGGTGATGGTCAATCCTCTTCAGATGAACAGCCTGTTCATATGTATACGACACCAGGATTATATGCGGTCAGCCTGTCAGCCATTATTGATGACACCACATCCTTTATAGCCAAAAAACAATACATTCATGTTTTAGGAAGGACGATTACGGGTTCTGTTGTGGATGATCAATCTGGTAATGAATTGGCCAATATTCATGTGGAACTTTGGCAAAATGATCGATTGTTTAAGGAAACAATTACAAATCCTCAGGGCGCTTATACATTTTCAGGGCTACCTGTTGCTGATGGCTGGATCGTTTCAGTTTTTCCGGATAATCTGGCACAGTACCTGCCAATGTATTATAATGGACAAATCAATATGTCATCAGCCACATTAGTGACCACCCGAAACAATGATCTCAGCAACATTGATTTTTCAATGATTGCCGCACCGACAAGTGGAATTATGGGGCGTGTTCATGATGGTACATTCAATCCGGTTGGAAATATTGTGCACGTCAGTGTTTATTCTGAAAAATTAAACCTGGGACGTTCCCAAATGACAGATGAAAATGGTTATTATACATTTGCAGGCTTATTACCATCCGATGATTACAAGGTGTCTGCATGGTCTGAAACCTGTGGCTGTGAATTCTTCTATTACATGGAAAATGATCAAACCATTGGCGTTGATTTACCCATTCGAAGTGCCCGGACGTATCAATCATCAACGCCAGTCCCCACAACCACATCGATAACCAAACGAATTGATATCATTATTGATTCAGGAGGAATCATTTCCGGACATGTTCTGACAAACACAAACGAACCTTTGAAAAACGTTTGGGTCAATGCATGGTCAGATCTGTTTGACATTGGAAATGGTGCATATACCGATGATAATGGATTTTACCAGATAAAATGTTTACGCGCTGAAAGTCTTTCAGGTGATGTGACCTATCAGGTTGAGGTGAATCCACCAGAATATCCCACTTTAATATACAATCAGGTCAAACAATCAGATCATGCAACGCCTGTTGAAATTGATAGTGAAAATATTGATTTTACCTTTCAAAAAGGGCTTTCTATGAAAGGAAGTGTCTATGATGAAAATGGCATTGCCTTGCCTGATATACCCATTCGAGCATGGTCTGAAGCATATGCGTTTACGGCCTATGGCCAGACACTTACAGACGCAAATGGACAGTATACGATTAGTAATCTACCCAAGCATTCTGATTATATTGTCGCTGTTTTTCCACATTATTATCCTGTCTACTATTATCCCGCATCCAGAACAACGGCAAGTGCACAAAAAGTTAATTTAAGTCAGAATAATGCAGAAGGAATCGATTTTCACTTAGAAGCAGGAGCAGTGATACGGGGTATTGTTTATGAAAGTGATGAAAAAACGCCTGGTCCAATGGGTTTATTGGTGAACATCTGGTCTGAAAGCACGCAAACCGGAGGTGAAATCCCCATTGATGCCAATGGTCGATTTGAAATGACTGGTTTAGTATCAGGTGCTTGCGATTATATTATATCGATTCATAATTCTTCTTATATTCCAGCATATTATGGTACAACATCCCGTCATGATTGGGAACTATCCTGGGAAACGGCACAACCTGTCTGCTGTTCATCATCTGCTGAGCGAATAATTGTTTTAAATAAAGGATATCAATTAACCGGAAAAGTGGTATATCAGGATCAACCAGTTTCTGAGGCAATTATACAGGTATGGTCTCCTGGTTCAGGCATTTGGTCTGAAACCACTAGCGTTTCAGGAAATGAATCCTATAATTTTATGTTAAGTGCACTGGCAAAGGGAACGTATGAAATTTATGTAAGTGCACAAGGATTTTCCGACAAAGTTCTTCAAAATGTTGGTTTGCAAGATAATATCGAGAACCTGATTATTGAACTCGAACAACCTGAATATGGTATATCCGGAACCATCTATGGACTGGCAGAAGGAACAAAAGCACAGATTAATGCCTGGGCACAATCCATTCAAAGTGGTCATATGATTCGTGTTACTGGTGATGGTACTCCAATGCAATATACCATAACCAATCTGTCTAAAGCGGTTGATTATCGGGTTGAGTTCTGGTCAATGGATTATCCTTATCAGGTTTATCCCAATGGCAGTCAATTTACTGATGCTGAAAATGTTATTGTTGATGGCATGATCTCTGACATTGATTTTTCTCTGGCAAATACAGAAACTGGAATGCTTAGCGGAACAATAACTCCCTGGCCTGGTGTTCAAGTGGGTGATGTTGTCTTTGTGGATGCTGTGTCACAAGGTATGGGGGCTGCTTCAAATGCCAGAATCGTATTTAAATCTAACGAAACCATTCGCTATGAATTAAATGGACTACCTTTTGCCAGGGATTATATTGTATCCGCATGGTCAAATGCTGCTCCAATGATGTATTATCAACAGACATTTCTTTCAGATGAAGCTCGGACACTTACCATTACCGATATACCCACTATTGATATTAATTTTTCTTTATCAGATGGTTTATCCATTTCAGGAATTCTATATGACAGTGACGCAAAACCAATTGCAGGAGCTTTGGTATCTGCCACTTCTAAGTCATCAAATATGTATCAATCTGCAATGACTGATTCAGATGGTAATTATGTTATCAAAGGATTGATTCCATCATCGGATTATATTGTCTGTGCCAACGTAACCGATATGCCATCCGTCTATTTTCAAAACCAACATAGTAGTGTTGTAAATGCTGATTTTGCATCACCAATTGATGTGTCAACTATTCATGTTGAGCAAATTGATATCCATATTCCTCAAGGAGAAAGTATTTGTGGATTTGTACGAGATATCAATGGCCAGGCCATTCAATTTGCATGGATTAGCGCACAGTCAACAATAACAGGTGCCACAAATGATACTTTTTCGGACAGTCATGGTGATTTTTGTGTAAAAGGCTTACCTGTTTCTGTTGATTATCAATTAACAATTACCCCACCCTCACCTTATGTAGAAACCCTTCGGACCATGATTACCACTGGAACAACAGATTTAAAATGTATTGTTGATATTGGATATGAACTGATCGGATCAATCAAAACTCAGAATGGAAAAGCCTTGTCAATGGTTGAACTTTCAGTATGGTCATCTGACAATAATTTTCATGCATGGACAAAGAGCAATTCAACCGGACAATTTTCTTTTAAGGCTATCCCGCAATCATATGATTTATATCTGACGGCTGATCCCACTGATGATCAAACAGTAGCAAGATTTATTGATGGTCCTTTTTTAATGAATAGTAACACTCAAAGACACATCATATTAAGTTCAGCAATTGAAATCAAAGGTTTGATAACAGATGCATTATCGGGTGAACCATTAAAAGATGTATTGATTTCAGCTTATGCATCATCCATTCATACAGATGATCAGATCAGGAGTTTAGAAGATGGCTCCTTTGTTTTCAATCATTTGCCTGAGGCCAATGATTATGTGTTAACCATTAGTCATCCTGAATATGCAACGGTGTCACGACCATTTGCAAACGCTCAGGATAATCTTATGATAGCTTTAGAACCGGGAGGTAAGATTACTGGTCACGTTCAGGATGAGGTGGGTTTCGCTTTAGCGAATGTTCGCGTTGATATTCAATCAGATGATAAACGATTGATGTCATCGGTTCGAACTGACAACAATGGTGATTTTATCATCACAGGTTTAGCCAAAACCGGACATACGTTTACCTTGTGTGCTTATCATCAAGAGTTGGGATACGCTCCTGTGAGTAAATCAGGTCAAACACCAGGAAGCCACGTTGTTCTCTTAATGATCGAAAAAGTTTCAGGAATTTTACAAGGCACGATCGTTGATAGTTCTTCCACCTCACCTTCATCAGATACTCAGGTAATGGTTCGCTTGTTTAATAATGACGGCATATTTATTCAAAAAGTACTGGCCGATACAAATGGACATTTTTTATTTAAAGGAATAAGCACGCAATCGCTTTATAAGGTCAAATGCTCTGTGGCCGAAGACAAATTGATTGATAATATTCAATGGATTGGTTCATCAGGTATAGGCACAGTTAATTATGCCGAGGCCATTGATTATGAAGCAGGGCAGGTGGTTGATATTCAATTATTGGGTGAGTGGCAATAAATAAGTAAGCGGTCATCAATATTTTGTTATAATTCAATATAATATATACGAAAACTTATGATCGCTTAGGAATGGTCGAAAAATAAGTTCCCCAATTCCGGGGAACTTATTTTTCGACCATTCCTAAGCATTCAGACTTAACCTCTAAAATAATTGGCAGTGCTTTTGAAGTTCACATAATTACTTGGAAATGGTTTTCAAGAAGTGATAATATCCCATTGATCGTGTTAAAATTCAGAAAAAATACAAAATAGACGTTTAAATGAATGAAACAGGAGTTTTGAATGAGAAAATTCGATATAGACAACATTATCAAAACACAGCTCATTATTGGCCGTATGGGTGAAAAAGAGTTGATGAACTGGTGGAATACAGACATTGCTTATGAAATGGGCGGTGCTGATTTTCTCAAAAGACTCCTTGGTGATACATTGGCCCTATTGGCAGCTGGTGAAGGTATTTTAAAAGCAGCGCATTTAAAAGAATCGCAACTGATCAATAAAATACCAGGTAATCAAACAGTTTTTTCACTATTTAGTCCAGAACCTGAAGTGGATGTTGCCATTGAAGATCGTCTCAGGCATTTCAAACGATATCCTGAAGATCTGCCTGAGGAAATCGCACACATTCTTGATCCTAAAAAAGATTGGACATCAAAGGATCTTGCCAGCCTCATATCAACAGACACCGCTTTTAAATCCACTGGATCGAGTTTTGGTAAAGAAATCTCAAAAACAATTGGCCTGGGGATTACAGATTTAATGACATATCTGGCATCAATCATAAAGACCAATGAAAAAAACCGCTATGTTTTATGCTACTACAGGAACACAGAAGATGCGTCCGCATAGTTGTTATAAAGAGCGCCATTCATCAGCCCTGAACAAGATCAGTGCGCGCCTGCCCCAGGCCCTTGAATTCATCACCGATTTTGATATCTCCAGATCCATGTCTCAAAATGTCCAGAAAGCGTATATGAACCGATGGTATGGAAATGTAAGTGAACAAAAATGTTTTGAGCTGACACGTCATTTTAAGAAAAGATTTGTGATTACGCCTGAAAACTTTAAATCACTTCAGTTATATATTCAAAAAACTGCTGGCGAAGAATTTGCGTGGCTGAACCATTTTTATATGCTGTTGGATGATCCATACTATCGCTGGGCCACCGCTGTTTTTATGCATGAACGTTATCAAAATGGTTTGATAGAAATTCCCAGATCCCGATTCGACCAGGAACTTAAGAAACACCTTCCCAAAACTGTTAATCATGGGAGCCGTGCCAGATACGCAAGGAACATTTTAACTGCCATGCGTGACAATGGTTTATTAGAAGGAAAGG
>Ga0272440_1001856_pt1 | contig 16904 bp, 4 predicted proteins | sample SSMMMBAug17_FD_192440 | JGI IMG/M metagenome (GOLD analysis project Ga0272440, IMG submission 192440) | Marine sediment archaeal communities from Little Sippewissett salt marsh, Falmouth, MA, United States - SSM-MMB-Aug17 | ecosystem: Environmental > Aquatic > Marine > Wetlands > Sediment ... | reverse complement strand
ATTTTTTGATATGATGGTTGGTGATCATCGTATCCTGTATCAAACTAAGAATATCATCAAATATTAAATTTTTAATCGGCAGATGATGCGTTTCAATATTAAAAATAGACATGTCCTGAAATATTTTTTCCATATGATCGGCTTTTTCAGTTTGATCATTCCTGAAAGTGGTAAGAAGAATCATATTTGACAATGATTTACTTTTCAGTAAATACAAAAGCAGTTTCAATGATTCAGAGTCGATCCACTGTAAGTCATCGATTATAATAACAACTTTTTTTTGTTGCGATACTATCTTTATCAATTTACAAAATAAATCATTGATAAGATTGTCAGATACAATGTAATCTAAATCTCCTTTTGGATATTGAGGCCCTGTGATCATTTCAAGATTCGGAAAAAGTGTGGTCATCACAATAACATGTTTTTCTAATGATGTCAGAATCAGTTGTTTCATATGTGCTATAAATGACATCTCCTGTTTGAGCCATTGATTGATCTGTCCATTAATAATATTTGTCCAGGTTGAATAAGGAATGTTTTGGGAATTCTGCTCACAATACCCTTCAATAACAAGGATATGATGTTCAATCATTAATTTTTGAGATTCCTGAATAATCTTTGATTTTCCTGTTCCTTTATCACCAGAGATCAAAACGATCTGTTTGCAATCACTGAAAGAACGATTGATTATTTGATGAATCAACTGAATTTCTTTTGTTCTGCCATATATTTTTTCAGAAATCTTAAACTGGATGTTGATGTCTTTTTGTCCAATGATGAATTTGGGGTGTTTTCCTGATGATCTTAAATCCTGTTGACATTTGACTAAGTCCTTTTCCAGACCTGTATGACTTTGATAACGTTCTTCAGGCATTTTAGCCATCAGTTTCAAAATAATATCAGAAAGGGTTTCTGGAATATTTGAATTCAGTTTTGATGGATGCTCAGGCGTTTTTGCAATATGACAGTAAATGGTTTCCAGGTAGTCATTCGATATAAATGGCTTTTGTTGGGTCAGCAGTTCATAAAAAGTAACGCCAAGTGAGTAAAAATCGCTTCGATAATCAACAGAGTGATTGATTCGTCCAGTTTGTTCGGGTGAAATATATGCCAGTGAACCTTGAATTTGATCTGATTCAAAAAAAATATGCCCTTTGTCAAGCTTTCTAATGGCCATTTCAAAATCAATGATTTTGATCTCACTTGTCTCTGCATTCCAAATGATATTTGAAGGATTGATATCTTGATGAATGATCTGACAATCATGGATATGCTTGAGGTTATCAAGTATTTTAAGGGCAATTTTCAAAAATTGCGCAATAGACAGTGAGCGTTTTGAAATCATATGATCAAGAGATATGCCTCCTGTATCTTCCATTGCAAAAGCGGGACGACCATAGTCAAGATCAAATTCATACTTCTGAATAAGTTTATCATTATTCTGGTTATGGACAATATAAAAACCATTTGCAAATCGTTTCAAGTCCTTTTCAGTTGGGTACTCAATATTCAGAGCCTTTATGATAACAGGAAGGTTATCTTTTACACGAACCGCTTTGTCAATTTTGGTTCGTTGTGTTATGTAAATTGTATCTGTTATAAAATAGTTCTTTTTAAAATTGTCAACCATAGCAGCAACTCCTAAGGAACCAGAATTGAATATCTTTCCAATATGGACGCCATAATGGGAAAGTTATTCAATTCTGGTTCCTTATTTCAAAATTAAACCTTTTGCGTCAGTTTGAAATTCGCTATATAAAATTTATTGTTTTGAATGTTGATAAAACATACCCCTCTATTTATATAGACAAATTTTTTCAGAATTCTTACACTTAAAATTAAAAATTGAAAAAAATTTAATGTGGGATTTGAGGGGAATTTTAGGGGAATTTTAGATTTTATGAGAGGTCAATGCAATGTTATCACGACAAACCAAGACCCATTTGATTCATAATTCATCTAACGTAAAACAATATCGTTTACATCGCTCGGCTCTATTAAAACAAGTGAATTTGCCAAGAGCAGCAAACCCTTTCAGGGCTAAGAAATGCAATAAAATCATAAAATATTGTGCAACTTTTTTGTGTTGCACCCAATGCCAAGAATAGCAAGAATGATTGTTAATGAAGATCTGATCCAAAAGAAGTGATGATGATAAACTAGAAAAGTTAATTGTTCCTGAAAAGACGCTGTAATTATCATAAAGACCTATGCGAAATCAATATATCCCATAAGCAAAAAAATAGAAGCAGCATACATAAAGGGAACCTGTATATTATATTGATTTAAAGATAATTAATTGGTATAAACATGAGTTTAATTTTTGATAATTCTCTTTAATTTTAATTATTTTGCAGGTTAAATTATGAATAAAATAAAAGAAAGCAAAACACTATATTTAAGAGATGGCAGGCGCCTGGGTTTTTCTGATTTAGGTGATCCTGAAGGATTTCCCATGTTTTATTTTCATGGGTTTCCATCATCACGACTGGAAGCTATCGCAGCAGATGAAATTGCTGCCAAACAACATGTCCGGTTAATTGCTATTGACAGGCCAGGAATTGGTTTATCCGACATGAAAGCGCACCGAACACTACTGGATTGGCCAGATGATGTGCAAGAGCTGGCTGATTCTTTGCAAATCGATCGATTTTCTGCGTTAGGCATATCCGGTGGTGGGCCCTATTTAATGGTATGCGCCTATAAAATTCCTCAACGATTGGTATCGTGTGGATCTGTGTGTGGGCTAGGTCCTGTTGGCAATGCCTGGGATATCCAAAGCATGTCATTTGTAAATCGAATAGGACTGTCATTAGCGCAAAATTCGCCGTTTACTGCCAGTGTCTTAATGGCTGGTATTAGCTCTCTTATTAGTCTCTATCCTGAAATGATTATTCACTTGATGGCTGGGGATGCTCCTGAATGCGATAAAATCGCTCTCAAAGATGAAACCTTTAAAGACGTTATGATGAAAGCCGCTCAAGAGTCACTTCGTACAGGCTCTGCAGGGCTTTCACAGGATTTAATTATTTATAGCCAGGATTGGGGCTTTGAATTGTCTGATATCAACATTCATGTTCATTTATGGCATGGTGAAAAAGATACGACATTACCTGTTTTTTTTGGAAAACAATTCGAAGAAAAAATCCCCAATAATTCGGCTGTTTATCTACCTGAAGATGGCCATATTTCTATTGTGAACCATTTTTCAGATTTTATTGAAGTTCTTATGAAAAATCGAATCGAATAATAGTATTCATACCCAATCGTTCCGGCTATGACCTCACTATAAAGGTCTGCTGGAACGACATTTCTAACATATACTCATATTCATTGTTTTTAACTCTCTAATTTTTTTAAAATTTATTAAAATAAATAAAATATCTCTTGAAAAAATCTTCAAGAAATTTATTTTAAAAATTTATCATTTATTTTTGGATTTTATATCCACATTCCAGCGAGGCGAAACCTCCTGAGGCGAAGATTAATTAAATAAGGAGAAAAGATTGACATGACACAACAAATGCAAACATTAGACGGTAACACAGCCGCTGCCCATGTTGCTTATGGGATGAGCGATGTTGCCACCATTTACCCGATTACCCCATCATCGCCCATTGGTGAAATTTCAGATGAATGGGCAGCGTCCGGTCGAAAAAACATTTTCGGACAAACATTGATGATTCGTCAGATGCAATCTGAGGCAGGTGCTGCCGCATCTGTTCATGGGTCATTGGCTTCTGGTTCACTGACAACAACATTTACAGCATCACAGGGCTTGCTGTTGATGATACCCAACATGTATAAAATGTCAGGTGAATTGTTGCCAGGTGTTCTTCACGTAACAGCACGAGCCATAGCAACACACGCACTATCAATTTTTGGAGATCACCAGGATGTAATGGCTGTCAGGGAAACCGGGTTTGCATTGTTGGGTTCTGCCTCTGTTCAGGAGGTAATGGATCTTGGCCTGGTTGCACATTTAGCAGCAATTGAAGGAAGTATCCCTTTTCTTCATTTTTTTGATGGATTTCGGACATCTCATGAATATCAAAAAATCAAAGTAATTGATTATGCCGATATGGCTGCATTGGTCAATATGGATAAAGTTGCTGAATTCAGAGCACGAGCTGCCAACCCAGAACAACCAGAACTTAGAGGGACAGCTCAAAATCCAGATGTTTATTTTCAGGGTGCTGAAGCTTCGAATGCTTATTATGATCGTCTGCCCGATATTGTTAAAGCTTGCATGAAAAAAGTATCTGATTTAACCGGAAGACAATACAATTTATTTGATTATATTGGGGTTCCTGATGCTCAAAATGTAATTATTTCTATTGGTTCATCCAACGAAACCATTGAAGAAACCGTTAATTTTCTGGCAGACAAAGGTGAATCTGTAGGGCTTGTAAAAGTTCGATTATATCGTCCTTTTTCAGCCAAAGACTTTTTAAACGCTGTCCCAAAATCAGCAAAATGCATTACCGTTCTTGATCGAACGATAGAACCGGGGGCATTAGGCGATCCTTTGTATCTTGACGTATGTTCAACGTACTTTGAGAACAGGGACAGTATAGGGACGCTTCCCAAAATTCTGGGTGGAAGATACGGTCTGGGATCAAAAGAATTTACACCTGCAATGGTCAAATCTGTTTTTGACAATATGACATCCAGTTCCCCCAAAAATCATTTTACGGTTGGAATTATTGATGATCTTACGAATAAATCATTACCATTAGGCGATCCATTGGATGTTGCTCCTGAAGGAACCGTCAGTTGCAAATTTTGGGGTTTAGGGGCTGATGGTACTGTTGGCGCAAACAAAAGTGCCATTAAAATTATTGGTGATAATACCGATTTATATGCACAAGCTTATTTTGCCTATGATTCAAAAAAATCGGGCGGTGTAACCATTTCTCACTTACGTTTTGGAAAAAATCCCATTCAATCGACATATCAAATTAACACAGCCGACTACATTGCCTGCCATAAATCCAGCTATGTTGATATGTATGACATTCTTGATGGTATTAAACCAGGCGGAACTTTTGTTTTAAATTGTTCATGGTCTGTGGATGATATGGAAAAGAAAATTCCAGCCTACATTCGCAAAACAATTGCTGAGAAAAAATTGAATTTTTACACAATAGATGCTGTGAAAATTGCTCAGGAAGTTGGACTTGGTGGACGTATTAATATGATTATGCAAACAGCATTTTTCAAATTAGCCAATATCATTCCTGTTGAAGATGCCATTTCTTATTTGAAAAAAGAAATTAACAAAATGTTTGGTAAAAAAGGGGATCATATTGTCAATATGAATGTTAATGGCGTGGATAAAACACTCGACCATTTAATTAAAGTTGACTATCCAGAATCCTGGGCCAATGCAACGGGTCAGACAAGTGCTGATAAAGATGAGCCTGATTTTGTTAAAAATGTAATGCGCCCCATGCTTGCACAAGAAGGTGACAAATTGCCGGTAAGTGCATTCAGACCCGATGGACTATTTCCTGTTGGAACAACCCGCTATGAAAAACGAGGCGTTGCCATTAATGTTCCTGAGTGGGACATGGATAATTGTATTCAATGCAATCAATGTGCAATGGTTTGTCCTCACGCTGCTATCAGACCCGTTTTACTAACAGACGATGAACTGAAAAAAGCGCCAGAAGGTTTTGAAGCCAAACCCGCACTGGGTAAAGAATTTAAAGGGTATCATTTTAAAATTCAAGTCAATACATTAGATTGTCTTGGTTGTGGTAATTGTGCAGACATTTGTCCGGCTAAAAAACCAGCTTTGCTGATGAAACCTATTGCAACGCAAACAGAAAAACAAATACCATTTCAAGAGTTCGCCGAAACCATACCTTTGAAAGATCATTTGGCCAAACGTACGACGGTTAAGGGGAGTCAATTCTATCAACCATTGTTGGAATTCTCGGGTGCTTGTGCAGGATGCGGTGAAACACCTTATACCAAATTGTTGACCCAGTTATTTGGTGAACGAATGGTAATTGGAAATGCAACGGGATGTTCCTCTATTTGGGGAGGTTCTGCGCCATCGGTTCCATACTGTACAAACAAGGATGGCTTTGGGCCAACCTGGGGCAATTCATTATTTGAAGATGCAGCAGAATTTACTTATGGTATGTTTTTAGGAGCCATTCATCAGCGTAATCGGCTGGCAGATCTTGCGAAACAGGGATTAACTGAAAATTTCCCTGAAAATGTTAAATCTGCTTTGCAAGGATGGTTAGATAACATGAAGGATGCTGAGCTTTCTCGTAAGTATGGCGATGAACTCAAAGCATTACTTCCCGAATTCTCTGATAATTCCATTGCTAAAGAAATGATGTCATTATCGAAATTATTCACTAAAAAATCTTACTGGGTTTTTGTGGGAGATGGTGCCGCCTATGATATTGGTTTTGGTGGAATAGACCATGTTCTTGCGTCTGGTGAAGATATCAATGTTATTATCTATGATACCGAAGTATATTCAAATACAGGTGGGCAATCTTCCAAAGCTACGCCAACAGGTTCTGTTGCCAAGTTTGCAGCTTCAGGAAAGAAAACCAGTAAAAAAGATATGGGGGCTATTTTCCGCACCTATGAATATGTCTATATTGCACAGGTTTCAATGGGAGCAAATAAACAACAAACCCTTAAAGCTTTTTCTGAAGCAGAAGCTTATGATGGACCATCATTAATTATGTGTTACGCCCCATGTATCAATCATGGTATTAAAAAGGGTATGGGGAAGAGCCAGGAAGAATCACGGTTAGCTGTTGAATGTGGTTATTGGCCACTTTACCGATATAACCCACAACTGAAAGCAGATGGCAAAAACCCCTTGGTTCTTGAATCAAAAGAACCCAATGGAACCTTACGCGAGTTTATCGGTGGTGAAGTTCGATATGCATCACTACAGAAATCATTCCCAGAAGAAGCTGAACGGCTACATACACAACTTGAAAAAGAAGTTAATGAACGATATAAAACACTGAAATGCATTTCTGAAATGTCCGCAGCTTGTTCAACAGAATAATCCCAAAAATATAAAGGCGTTTTATCAAATCGTTGATAAAACGCCTTTATAAATAAATATCATCGATGAGTTGATCATCGCCCTGCATTAATCCTCAGTCGAGGACGTATGGCAAACATTGATTGTTCTCGGTCGAAACTGTATTTTTTTACCACTTCACCAATTTTGTACTACCACTATTTCATCGATTAAAACATAAACGATGAAGCTGCCGTATACAATGATGTTACCAGAAGTGTATCCAGCAAATACAAAATCAATAACAAAACCAATGGGGTGAAATCAAAATCTCCATATTCCATTGGAAATCGTGATCGAAAGAAAAAAATTGACGAATCAGTTGCCTGATAAATAAATCGAACAATTGGATTATATGGATCTGGATTAACGAAAGATAATATAGCTCTTCCAATGACCAGTATCATAAAAATCCACAATATCGAATGCGCAATGCCAGCGATTGCTTTCAATAAATAGGCAAACATATGAGTTGCATGAAAGGATTGATATCCTAAAAGAGAGGCTGAAAGGCCATTGAAAAAGCTCAGTGTAACTTCATCAATAAAATAAAGTCCAAAAATTAAAATGATGGGCGAAAAATCAATACCGCCAAAATCCAGTGGAATTAACTGCCGAATTCGTAAAAAAACAGGATCAGTAATTCGATACAAAAATTGAACCGCTGGATTGTAAGGATCAGGATTGACCCATGAAATAATGGCTCGAATAATAATACACCATATATAAATCATTATTCCGATGTGTATTAGTGAACCAAGAGCTTTCAATAAACTACCGATTACAGTTTCCATTATGATAACCTTTCTTTTTGCCGCATGGGCTTTTTTCTGGTTGGATTATCCTGTGAATATAATAATCAAAAAATAGAATAAGAATACCATAAATCAATTATTGGGGCAATAATTGAAATTAAAATGTTATACTCATTTGTTTTAAAATTGTTTCCAATGGCCGTCCCAACAAAAAATTCATCTCTTTTGTGTTTAAACCGGTTCGTTCATGTAATGTATATCGAAAATGATATTCAAACCGAATGATTTCCCTAAAATATGACTTTTGTTGTTCAGACAACTGATGATTTGATGAGGGGGATAAATTTTCTAGTTCATCAAGCGGACACTTTGATTCATGATATTCGATAAATTCATATGCAGCACTGGTTAAAGAAAAAATATCTCGTCGCGTCAAGCGATCTGTTGAATAGACTTTTTTTAATGCGTCAGGATTGTAACAATCCTGAAGTTTGCATTCTAAAAATCTGCTATCATAAATACGGCAAGATTGATTGTTGGGAATATAAAATATGCAGAAGCCATTGATGTTGTTTTCTATGGGTTTGATCATATCTTGTTTGAGTTGTATTAATTGACCCGCAACGTTATCATTAACCCATTCTCCTTTTCGATAAGTGATGAGGTGATCTTTGGGAATATTTCCTGCCTGGATCTCATTCAAATCAGCCAGATGTAGAGAAGGGCTATTTTTTTGACAACAAAGGCCGCATCGACGGCATTGCGCAGTATTTATTGTCGAATTCTTTTTTATTCTATTCATATCGTTTATTTCGTAATAGTGGTATCATTATTTTACTATTGGGGTGCCTCAATTATCCTAAGGAATATCTATTTTATTGATGGTTTTTTTTATGTCAAGAGATAAAAAGCATTTAACTGATATTCAAAATATATCATCTAAAAAATATCAAAGAAACGGATCAGGTAATTAAGAAGGGAAAACTGTGTTGAAATTGAACATGTTTCCAAAAAGCATGAACCACTATCATTGGTTGTTCTTAATTGTTGAGTATCTGGTGCAATGCCAATTCCACCTGGATCAACAATAATTCCATTGGCGATACCATCAGCATCACCAAATCCACCATCTTCCAATGTTAATGTTATTTGATTTTGGGAAGGTAAATAAGCGGTATGGGATGAAAAATCTTCAAAACCATTGTTATAGTCGAATTTAAACCATTTAGCATTGGAGGGTAATGGTTCTGAAAAATAAATAGACACTTCAATTTGAGAACCTTTTTGACATTCAGCATTAAAACTAATAAAACCAAAAGGAATTTCTTCTGGTCTGTTTCCAACGCCTGGCATATTATCCGGATTTACAGGCCTGACACTTACAATACTGACATTAGCAGATTGACTTTGAACAGCCATATAACCATTATTAGAAATCATTTGGATAAGCTGAAGATCAACTTGCTCAATGTCTGGCTCTCCATTATTGTCTAAATCCAATGATTGATCATCAATCACAATCTCTTGTGAATTAGTTGTCGTAAATTGCATGGCCTCTGAAAAAATAGATGCACTGTTGTATTGATCATAAAAACGAACCCGCCAGAAATAGGAACTCTTTTCAGAAAGTGTACATTCAGGCACAGGGAGTTCCTTTAAAAATATACTGCTGAGTACATTGAATACTGGATGAGAAAAATCGGATGTTTTGCTAATTTGCCATAATGTTTTTGAATGGGTTGCGTTGGTATCGAGGTCTTCAAATGTCATTACTTGCAATTCAGGTGAAAGAGGAATATTTTCTGCACCATTTACTGGAGCTTTTAATATGGGTTGAAATGGTGGTTGGTTGTCAACAACCAATATCGTACAGATGTCTTCGTGGGTTAACCCGCCAACATCGGTTACAGACAAGGCAAAAGATAATGAAAGTGATGAACCTGTTATTTCAGGTGCTTCAAATGTTGTTGTAATGCCTGTTGGATTAGACAGTATTACCGGCTCTCCTTCAATTTGTTTCCATGAGTATGAAATAATTTTGTGATCAGGATCATAGGATAAAGACCCATCCAAAGTTACAAAACTTAAACGATTCACCGTTTGATCAATTCCAGCATTAGCGACAGGTTGTATATTTGAAATTCTTACGACTGCGTCTGCTTGCAATGGCGTTGTTTCAACATTTCCCACTTTATCTGTAGCTATGGAATAAAATGAATACTCATGTCCGGGTTGTCCCATATAAATTCCGCTGGTGGCTGTTGTTTGTGATAGCCATATTTCATAAGTCATACCATTATCTGAAACGTATACATCGTAAGCAGCAATACCCGATCCATCGTCTGAATCCTGTCCACTCCATTTCACTTCAATTTCTAACTGTTCAGGCCCGGATACACTTTGAACATAACTTTCTGGTATATTAAGATCAATGGTATTATATGCAACCGGTGTATCCACCGGCTCATTCCTATCAAAAATGATGGTGGCCATGTTGCTGATTATGGTTCCAGATTCAATGTCTTGTCGTGGCATGATTTGAAAGCGAACATATCCTTCACCCTGGCTATCGGTATCATTTGGAGGCAAAAATCCATTTAATGGATCTTCAGAAGGTTCTCCTGTATTGGGATCAATAGCCGTAAAAATCCATCTCGCCACATGTGTAATGGCGTCAAGACCAGCTTCTATATCTAAAAATATATTGTTATAATCTCTCAGATCCAGGCGGGTATGATAGTAAGTATGACCTTCAGGTACCTGAATTCGATGATTACCAATAGCGATTTCTTTTAATTCAAATGTATCTGAAAGTAAATGGTCATTCAAAGGATCAATGATTTGAATATATTGTGCTGATGCACCAGCTGTGCTTTTGTTCTCAAAACGAATGGTGTATTCAATGGTTCTATCAAATAAAATATGATGTAAAGTTCCTGTTCCAATAGATGTCAGTTTATCATGAATATCTTCTGCCTCAGGAGCAACTGCTCCACCGCTGGTCTTTTTTGTACCAGGCGGAATGGGTAATTGAAGGACAATATTTTTTCTGCTGTCGTTGATGGGCGGTAAAAGCGTTTGCACATCCCGAATGGTCATACCAAAATCGGCTACGGCTACAGCGTTCTTTCTCAGACGATTTACATAGTCACCCCAGGTTTGCCCCATTGTCTCTTGAAAACGTTTCCATAAAAGCGCCCACAATTGATCCTCTATTTGAGGAGGATGGAGCTTTACCTGAAGACCATCCCAGTCAATAGGTTCTTCCGGCTGATCCATGACCTGTATATAAAACGGCACATACTCCTCTGTTGTCAGTTTAAATTCAAACTGAATGGTAAAAAAGGATTGTGGTGGTAAGACATCAACTGGATAGTGATCAGATGTTGCCAGAATTTGAATAGGGGTTGTTGAAAAACTATCAGCGCTGTCCTTTCGAATCAGTCCACCATCTTCTGTTGAAATGACCAATAGTGGTGCCAGTATATCTGTATGTCCAATATTTCCATATTCTAATGTAAAATAATACGTTTTATCTTGAGTAACATGGCTTGGAATTAACAATCGCGCAAATAATTCGCCTCGATTTTCACTTACAACTTCAAATGCGGTTTGCGCCTGCTCCCCATCAGGGTTTTCCAGAACAATGTTGTACGATCCTTCATTTAAATTGGTTAAATCAAGAGAAACGGTTATATGACCTGAATTTTGAACATTAATGGTTTTCACACGGTCAAATAAAATGCCATCATATTCAAGCCTTGCCTCAATATCTGGACTAAAATTTGCGCCTTCCATCTGAAGTGTTGTTGTACCCGTATTAGCGCCTTTATTAATGCTCAAGTTATAAATGCGTAAATTAACCAGATATTCCAGGCTAAGAGAAAAAGGGGTTTCATCTTCACAAGCATTTCCATACAATGATATAAAATATTCACCAGCATCAAACCCAATCATATCCAACAGCAATGGTTCTGATTCTGACAGTTCACCACGAATGTCATATTGACTTCTCCCAGGAACGTATCCCGATGCCATATAAATTTGCGCACAATCAGCCCCAGCGCCCTGAACACTTATACGTATATTTTCAGCCCATTGTGTGTTGAGTTGATAATAATGATATGTCTGGCTTGAAATGGTATTTTCAATGATAGAATTTTTTTCCAATACCGTATTTTCAATCTGAACAATTTTTTTCGAAACAAATAAATTGTTCATTTCATCGGTTTCACGAACATCGTTTAATATATCAGAACGAACAATAACATAATACTGACCTGGGACAACAGGTGGTATCTCAGCGGTTACCTTTGCGGTATAATGTGCCCCTGGTTGAATATTTCCATTTTGATAAAAACGTGCGATGCGTTTATCTTCGATATCCCAAATCCTATCGGTTGAAAGATAAAGTGTATCATACCAGGAGCCAACAGCAGACAATTCTCCCTGGTTATTGACCTGATAAATCCATTCAAATACTTGTCCGGGTTTAGCATTGGTGGGAATCGTAATATCTGTGACAATCAAATCTGCCGGTGGTGTTAATTGAATGTCAATCATTGTTGCTGAAATAATGATATTATCCTGTCGATCACTTTCTACGATATGGTTAGGGATTGAACTATCTATCTGTACAATCACATAATAAGGCCCTGATATTCCAGGTGGGAGCATGGTGTCGAATAATTGAGTATAACCATCGTTTTGTTCAGATAGATATCCCTCATATTTGAAATTGCCTATGGAAATATCATGAATAACGTCCAAAAATGGGTCTCTGGATAAATAAACACTGTCATACCAAAAACCTGATTCAGCTTTTGCAGGAATCTCACTATTATTGGTGACTGCCCATTCAACCGATATATACTGCCCTGACCATGCTGTTTGAGGAATTTTAATGTCTTTCACAACCAAATTTGGTTTTGAAGTGTCATTGATATAAATATCTTTAAATCCATAATTGTTATCTTCTGCTTGATACTCATATACATCATTAAAAGCATTGGCATCTGTGTAAACAATCACATAATAATTACCACTAACATCTTTTGGCAAAGTAACTAATTTTGTTTTTACATAATCCTCGTTTGCATTCAAAACACCATTCTGTTGATACACACCTATAATGATATCATTGACATCAGGACTTGTATCAGTCGATAAGTAAATAATATCTTCCCATGAACTAACCTGCGTGCTATCAAAACCTGTGTTTTTAACCTTCCACGATATCTCAACAGGCTGCCCTGAATTAATTGAGCCATTGACGTTCAAATCTGAAAGAGCAAGATCTACATAAAGCCCAATAATTTGAATATCAGTGGCCCCAGAAGTAATATTATTATTTTCCTTAGTGTTTTCATAAACATGGTTTTCAGCATCAGTTTGAACGAAAATATAATATATTCCCCCTAAATCCTGCCTGATAACAAAATAATGAGAGCAAGTATAAGTTTCGTTCGGCATCAATGATTCTTTATGAATGATGTTACCCATCAAAATGTCGTTTTGTGGTGAGAATTGATCATCTCTGGATAAATATACCCGGTCGTACCAAAAATCTTCTTTTGTTGCCTGTCGGCCTCTGTTTTGAACTTCCCATGATACATGAATGGCTGAGCCTGCAAAGGTACTTATTGGCGTATTTACTGAAATCACCTGCAAATCAGATGGCGAGTCTTTAATTATAACAGGGGATTGTAGCATATAAACATTATTGTTTTCGCCTTGATATTCATACAATTGATTCAGCGCATCTGTTTGAATAAATATTGTATATGCACCAGAATATTTTGCCGGTAAAATAATCTGATCGGTTGACAGAACCATTAACTGAGCTTCTGTTGATAATTGAGTTTCATGTAAAATTTCGCCGATTTTCAAATCAATATCTGAATCAAAATGACTATCAGAAGACAAATAGACATGATCCTGCCATAATCCATAGGTGTCTGTTTGACCTCTATTGACAAGTGTATATTCAATAACAAGCGGTTCAGCGGCATAAGCTGTGTTTTTGCTGATTCCATTAACGAATTGGACATCAGGAAACAGATGGTTAATATGAATAGGTTCTGGTACAACATAGATATTGTTACTCTCAGATAATGCTTCGTAAATAGCATTAGATGCATCCAAATGGATAATGACATAATAATGACCATCCATCAACGGCGGAATTATCTCTGAGGCAGAATTTTCAATAGTTGAAAGAGCGTCCAAAGCGAAAGAATGGGCATATTCTCCAAAAAGGATATCATTGTCATCTAATTGCTGGTCTTTTGATAAATAGATCTGGTCTATCCATGAACTGATAATTGTAGAATCAGAGCCTAAATTTTGAACTGTCCATTGTATGTTTGCTGGCTGTCCTGTAATTGCTGAATAAGGAATGATTGCTGATTGTATAGAAAGATCAGTGTTCATTTGCTGAATCATTATTGTTTTCTGACTTGTCGTCGTATTATTGCTTTCATCACTTTCTTTGATCGCCTGAAGCGCATCGGTTTGAATAATAATGTAATAAAAACCATTTAATTGTTGAGGGATATGATATGTTTTGGAAAGCTGTATTTTATCGGTCAGGGCTTCGAGCGGTTTATCATGACGGATGTTTCCAATATAAGTATCTGAGGTATCCAATCTATTATCCAAAGATAGATAGACATAATCCAGCCAGTTTGAAATGAGAGTTCTACCATTACCTGTGTTAGCGATCGTCCAGGATATTGTTAATAATTGATCTGTTTTCAATGCGTTTGGAAAATCAATTTGATCCAAAACAACAAGATCAGGAAATTCAGATGTGCTTATAGTGATTGGTGCTGCAATATTTTGTAAAATTGATTCTGCTGTTGAAAAGTCAGCGGCAGGAATCAAATAATATTGCCCTGTTTCAATCAGTGGTGGCAGTTGAATGGAATATGTCATTGTATATGATTGCCCCGGCATGTAGTCCTCACCATTGATCCAAAGCAAAATGGCATCCTTATCTGGGTCAAGAATCTTATTTTGCGACAATAATATCATTTGATGACTCGATCCAATTTTTGCCTGACCAATATTTTGAACAGTCCATGTTAACTGAATGCTATCACCAGGAGAAGCCTGTGATGGTGCTATAAAATTGGTAAATTTTAGTTGACCAGGTTCTGGAACATGAACAGAGATTGGAATAGAATTATATTGAACATTATTGGATTCTTTATCAAATTCTTCAACCTGGTCCATAGCATCGGTTTTAACAATCAAGTAATAATCATTTTCACTTACGGTATCTGGAATGTTGATATCGATCTCTTGAAGATAATTCTCTTGAAATGATAGAAAATCAGCATTTCTTACAGTAGCAATGTGATAATCCTGATCATCAAGTACCGTATCTGAGGAAAGAAAGACATTGTCCATCCAATGACTAGCGCTTGTTGGTCCATTTCCTTGATTGTAGACCTGCCATGAAATTGGAGTGCTTTCGCCAATAAATATAATCTGCGGAGCAAATATTTCTTTTACAAATAGATCTGGATACGCACGCTGCGTATTCCAAAAAGGGTACGCACTAATTGCCGTATTATTTACCACGTCGCTTTCATCTTGAGACAACGTTGTGTTTGTTTTTATGACTATCCAGTGATGCGTATTGATTTCATCTGGGACATCAATTGAGATAGATCGATAATAATGCTCACCTGTTGAAAGCGCTATATTATTTGATACATGAGTGACCAGTATATCGTTGCCTGGATTATTGTCCTTTGACAGATAAATGCTATCCTGCCAGGTATCAGTTGTTTTTCCAAGCCCAGCATTCTGAACATACCACTTAATATCAATGGTTTTTCCGGGTTGGGCTTCAGGGGCATGATCAATATATTCAACGACAAGGTCAGGCAATTCCTGGATAATATTGAGTTCAAAGGCGTCTGTTTCTTCACCACAAATACCATTCTGATCTTGATCCATTAAATTTCCAGCCAGGTCTGTAATGAAAGGTTTAATATGAACGACAAAAAGACCATCCATTAATTGAGGGGTAATATATACACGGTAAACATCTGTTGCCTGTTTGACAATTTTTTGAGCAGACGTAATGTTATCTGGCCCATTAATGATAATATGATCGGTTAAAAAGCTGGTTTCTAATATTGATTCATTAAACGTTAAGTCGAAGAATTGAATAGCTTCATTTTGCTTGCCAAAAACAGAATGAAATAAAATTCTTGGCCCTTGTTGGTCAATTGAAATACGGCAACTAAAATGATCATCTCCAGCTTCACCATTTGTTGAATCCATATCCTGGTTCATCAGATTGCCATAGATATCTGAAATATCACTCGCAATATTCAACTGAAAAGTTCCTGAAACCAGATCGGTTTCCGGGTATATCTCAAATCGATTATTCCCAATGTATACAATTTTATTGATAATGACCGGTTGGCCTGACGCATCAATAACGTGAAGATCTTCAACTGTAAATGAGTCAGTCAGAATAGACTCATTAAATTCAACCGTAAAAACGCTGATTGTGCCGTTAACTTTTTCTCCAGGGGAACGAGCAACAATATATGGTCCCTTATGATCTTCAAGTACAAAAGACCCTACATATACATCATCAACAGCTTCCCCAAATATTTCATCACCATCCTGATCCATGCCAGTGTCATTGTTACCCAATATTTCAGGGCCAACACTAATGGAATATGCCCCAATTTCTTGGGCTAAAATAAAAAAACGAATGGTTGTTTGATCAATCCATACAGGATCGGCAACAATGGAAATGATTCCATTTGGCCCTGTAATTGTTATATCTTCTGAAGTAAATGTTTCCTGGATAATTTCACGATTAAAAATAATATCCACATATTCAATAGGGGCCGGAATATTATTTTTGGGGAAATGTCCACTTACCCATATTCCACGATCTGACTCATTGTCCTTAATAAGAATAGATCCCGTCGCTGGAATAAACCCATTCGCCTGGGCATCAATAAATACCTCTTTTTCACCATCATGAATGGTGTTATCGATAACAGAAATATCAAAAGAAGCAAATGTATAACCCGCTGGAATAG
>Ga0272440_1001855_pt1 | contig 16906 bp, 11 predicted proteins | sample SSMMMBAug17_FD_192440 | JGI IMG/M metagenome (GOLD analysis project Ga0272440, IMG submission 192440) | Marine sediment archaeal communities from Little Sippewissett salt marsh, Falmouth, MA, United States - SSM-MMB-Aug17 | ecosystem: Environmental > Aquatic > Marine > Wetlands > Sediment ... | reverse complement strand
CCGGCTTTGTCAATGGCCTTGTAGATTGGCTGGAAAAAACAACGCCATTTTCAGTTCATGTTGCAACTGAAAAACATTTATTGCAACCCGGTAAAGTATATTTTGCACCAGACAATATGCACATGGGGGTCAGATCGAACAAATCAGTTTATTTTAGTGATGCTCCCCCTGAACATAGCATCCGGCCATCAGTATCTTTCTTGTTTCGATCTGTCTGTAAATCATTTGGCGAAAAATCGATTGGCATTTTATTAACCGGAATGGGGAAAGATGGTGCCAAGGAGCTAAAACAAATGTATGATAACAATGCCATCACTATTGCCCAGGATAAAGCAACTTCAACAGTTTTTGGCATGCCAGGCGAAGCCATTCGCCTGAATGGGGCACGATATGTTCTTTCACCGGAAAATATGGTGCGTCGCTTAAACTATTGGATAGGATAGTATAATGGACAATGTACGTATTCTTATCATTGAAGACAGTCTGACCCAGGCACTTCGCCTTCAGGACAGTCTCGAAAAACATCATTATGAGACCAAAATTGCCAATAATGGAAAAGCCGGTCTTGACCTGCTAAAACAAAAACCCTTTACCCTTGTAATCAGCGATATTATTATGCCGGAAATGGATGGGTATGAATTATGTCGTCAGATAAAATCAGATGAGGACTTGAAAAACATTCCTGTCATCTTACTTACCTCTCTATCCGATCCCCATGATGTTATTGAAGCCCTGGAATGTGGGGCGGACAATTTTGTTACCAAACCCTACAATGAAAAATTTTTAATTTCACGCATTCAAAATATTTTGATCAATCGTCAGCTCAGGCTTGATGGCATGTCTGAGATGGGTATTGAGATTGTCTTTGCCGGAAAAAAGCACTTTATCACATCCAGCCGCATGCAGATTGTCGATCTGTTGTTCTCAACTTATGAAAATGCAATTCAAAAAAATTCGGAGCTAGAACAGGTCAATCGTGAACTGGTAATGACACAGCGTGAACTTGAACAAAAAAATATTGAACTTGCCCGTCTCAATGAACAAAAAAATTATTTTCTGGGGATGGCAGCGCACGATCTAAGAAATCCAATGGGCGCAATTTTCAATACCAGTGAATTATTAATTGAGGAAGATCTCGGACCATTAAATGATGAACAAAAAGATATGATTGGCGCGGTTAAAAATGCCAGCGAGTTCATGCTCAATCTGGTTAACGACTTTTTGGATATCGCGCATATCGAGTCTGGCAAACTGACACTTAAAAAAGAAGATGTTGATATTTTTATTCTTCTAAAAAATAACGTGCAATTCAATCACAATTTTGCAGTAAAAAAACAAATTGCATTGGATTTTCAGTATACAGATATTGAATCAATACCCACGATTTCCCTGGATGGTTCAAAAATACAACAGGTCATGAACAACCTGATCAGTAATGCGATTAAGTATACACATTCAGGTGGTTCTGTTCAGGTAATTCTTGAAAAAAAGGACGATCATATTCACATTGCAGTCAAGGATAATGGCCAGGGTATTCCAGAAAGTGAATTACAAAATCTGTTCGCCCCTTTTCAACGAACAAGTGTGGAGAGTACTGCCGGCGAAAAAAGTACAGGACTGGGACTTGCCATTGCCAAAAAAATTGTCAATGCGCATGATGGTGAAATATGGGTGAAAAGTCAGGTGGGCGAAGGTACGACTTTTCATATATCATTACCGCTTTCAGGCTGTGCCGTTCCAATAAAAAATGTTGCGGCCTCCCCTGTCAACACAGATATTGAAACAAAAACGTATCGCACAAATGTAAAATCCTCAGGCATTTTACTGGTTGAGGATAATATTACCAGCAGAAAAGTGGCCTTGAAAATGTTGGAAAAAAAGGGGTATCAGGTAGATTTTGCGGTAAATGGCCAGGAAGCCATTGAAAAATTAAAAGTTAAAAATTATGGTGTTGTCTTAATGGACCTCAATATGCCAGAAATGGATGGGTTTGAGGCAATCAAAGTGATTCGAGATCCAAACTCCACTGTCATGAATCATGATGTTCCGGTTATTGCCATGACTGCAACATCAACAGAATTTGGGCAGACCCCTGAAGAACTGATCAAAGCCGGAATGGATGATTTTCTGTTAAAACCCATGCATCGACAACAGTTATTTGATAAAATCGAAAAGTTTATTGATTCCCAAAAAAGTGATAATGCCTACAAGAGTATCAAAAATTTAAACGATCAAAACATTTTCAATCCAGATGTGTTGTTATCTCAGGTTGAAGAAGATAACACCTTGTATGATACCATTATTAAACGTTTTCAGTCAAAGGCACCAAAGTATATTGATCGGCTTCACGCGGCAATTGTTCAAAAGAACAGGGAACTTGTCAATAGAATTATGCATACGATTAAAGAAGAATCAGATGCCATTGGTGCTGTCATTATGACGCAGTTAATCGAACAAATGGATCCACTGTTTCAGTCTGATCAATGGGAGCAGCTATCCATGTATACCTATACCCTTCATGATGCCCTTGAAAAGGTCAATTATTTGATTGGACAGACAATTCAGACAAATGAATAATTTTTATAAAAGATTATGATAGTTAATCAACATTTTTTTTTAATTAAACCCAAAAAAAGAGATGAGAGGTTCACGTATGGAGAAAAAAAACACTGTATTTTTAGATGATGTTGAAAAGTGTGCTGATGAAATTTTAAACAAGGTCGGAAAAAAAGTGGTATTTGGTATGCCCCTTGGATTGGGCAAACCCAATGAACTGACCAATGCCCTTTATAGACGTGCGAAAAAGGACTCAAGCATTGAACTGACCATGTTAACAGCACTGTCTCTTGAAAAACCAGTTTGGAAAAGCGAACTGGAAAGACGCTATCTTGAGCCCTTTGTTGAACGTGTGTTTGGTGATTATGCCAATCTCGAATATGTCAGTGATTTGAGAAATAAAAAATTGCCGCACAATGTGACATTGACCGAATTGTTTATTAAACCCGGCAGCTATATAGGAATTCCCCATGCCCAGCAAAATTATATCAGTTCAAATTATACCCATATTGCACGTGATGTTGTTGACAATGGCTTGAATGCTGCGGCACAAATAATTGCCAAAAGATCCCATGCCGGTAAAACGCACTATAGTATGAGTTGTAATCCGGACACAGCCCTTGATGCTTCACGCATGCTTGAAGAAAAGGCAAAAAAAGATGGAAGAAAATATGCGATTATCGGTCAGGTGAATAACAATTTGCCATTTATGTATGGTGATGCCGAGGTTGAAGCAGACAGCTTTGATATGATTATCGACAATCCAGATTACTATACGCAATTGTTTGGCGCACCAAAAATGTCTATGGGCAATGCAGATTACATGATTGGCCTGAACGCTAGTACACTGATCAAGGATGGCGGAACGCTACAGATTGGTATTGGCTCTCTTGGGGATGGCATTGTGTATGGTCTGACCATGCGTCAAAAACATAATGACCTGTATAATCGTCTGGTTGCCGAATCTCGTATTCTTGCCCGATATGGTGACCTGATCAATGAATATGGGGGCACAGATACATTTGAAGAAGGTATACTGGGTTCTACTGAAATGCTTGTTGATGGCTACCTGGAATTGATCAAGGCAGGCGTTGTAAAGCGTAAAACTTACAACAGTGTGCCCATCCAGAAGCTGATCAATGAAAAAAGAATTACAGACAAGATTACCCCAAAAACCCTTGAATCCCTTATGGAAGAAAAGGCAGTCGATAGAATTATTTCAGAAAAAGATTTTAACTTTCTGCAGGAGTATGGAGTAATAAAGGAGAGTCTCACATTCAAGGATGGCATCATTCAAGGTGACAATCTTGAAATTTCTGGAGATCTCTCCGATCAGCAGAATCTTCAACAGGTGATGGATAAATGTCTGGGGGATCAATTAAAAAAACCCATTATCCTTCATGCGGCATTTTTTCTTGGTCCCAATCGTTTTTATGATGAACTCAAAAATATGTCCGAAGAACAACGTCGGATGATTCACATGACCAGTGTATTGAACGTGAACCATTTGTATGGGAATCACTGGGCCAGCTATGACCTGAAAATGCTTCAACGAAAGCATGGGCGTTTTGCCAATGCCGCGCTGATGTGCACTCTTTCTGGCGCAATCGTTTCTGATGGCCTTGAAAATGGTCAGGTGGTCAGTGGTGTTGGCGGGCAATACAATTTTGTATCTATGGCACACGCACTGCCTGATGGCCGATCCATATTGATGCTTCGCTCAACAAGAAGCAAAGGGGGGGAGCCAACATCCAATATCGTCTGGAATTATGGACATTGTACAATTCCAAGACACCTGCGAGATATTGTGGTCACAGAATATGGTATTGCGAACCTTCGTGGACGTACTGACAAAGATATTATTATTGAACTGATCAAAATTGCAGATTCGCGTTTTCAAGAGGACCTGATTCAAACAGCCAAAAATGCGGGAAAATTACCATCAGACTATCAATTACCTGATTTTTTCAAAAATAATTCACCCGGGCGTCTTGCTGCTGATCTTGCACCATACAAGGAAAAAGGATTGTTTGAACAATATCCATTTGGCACAGATCTTACTCAGGAAGAACTGGTGTTGGGTAAAGCGCTCAATGAATTGAAAAGCATGATGAATGATAGTTTGGGCTCAAAAGCTGCCAAATTAGGCAAGGCCATGACCATATTATCCATTCCAAAGGCTGCCAAACCATACTTGCAAAGACTTCAACTCGATAAACCCTCATCTGCAAGAGATATCATGATGCAGAAAATGGTTTTGCATGCCTTAATGAGCGGTGGATATGTTTAATGAATTAACCCAATTAATTGGCAACGTTTGCTTCCAGACGTTACCAGTTATCAATATATAAGGAGATGGAAATGCTCAAATTCAAAAATGGTGCGCTTGATTTCGTCACAATGGGTAAAGAAAACCTGAGACAGGTAAAACGTAATTATCCCAAAGCATTGCTTTATGAGGATATTATCCGGAATCGTGAGGGACAAATTACGCATGGTGGTTCAATCGTTATCCGAACCGGTCATGCGCAGGAACGATCTCATAAAGATCGGTTTATTGTCAAAGATCAAATCAGTGAACAGAAAGTCTGTTGGGGGCCAAGAATCAATGAATTGGATTTATCCAATTATAAATCATTTCTCACGCGATTATTGTCATATATGCAAAATAAGATTGCCTATGTTCAAAATTGTTATGTATGCGATAATACAGACTATAAAATTCCCATTCGAATTGTTACTGAAACAGCATGGCACAGTCTGTATTCCCGAAATATGTTTGTACCCATTTATAATCAAAAAAATCCGGAAGCCTTTGATCCCACCTTTACAGTGGTTCATGTACCCGGCTTTCAGTCTATTCCTGATGTCGATGGCACCAATTCCAGCACAGCGGTTATTGTGAATATGACACACAAGGTCGTATTGATCTGCGGAAGTTGTTATGCTGGAAATATTCGTCAGGCCGTGTTTACCATGATCAATTATATGATTCCTGAAGATGTATTTCCCATGCGATGTGCGGCAAATATTTCTTCAGATGGAGATGTTTCATTGTTTCTGGGAAGAGAAGGCACAGGTAAAACGACCTTGAGTATTAATTCCCAAACAAAATTTATTGGTGATCATGCGCATGGATGGAATTCTGATGGCATTTTCAATTTTGAAAATGGCGTGTATGCCAAAGTTCATGGATTTGATGATACAGACAGTAGTGAAATTGCGCAATGTGTCAAACGATTTGGAACCATCTTAGAAAACGTCACCATTGATCTTGACTCCCGGGATATTGATTTTTCTGATGGTGATCTCACGACAAATACGCGAGCCTGTTTTGCCAATAAAAAGTTGCCCAATGCATCACCCAAAAAGATATATAGGCATCCCAAACATTTATTCTTACTCACCTGTGATGCTTTTGGTGTATTACCGCCCATCGCCAAACTGTCGCCCGAACAGGCCATGTTTGGATTTTTATCCAGTTTTACAACAGAATTCATCAAAGCCTCATCAGGTGAAATATCCCCATCATTCAATGTCTGTTTTGGGGATTCATCCCTGACATTTCCGCCGCATATATACGCAGAGCGGTTACGTCAAAAAATTAAAGATCATGATGTCAATTGCTGGCTGATCAACACCGGATGGAGCGGCAAAAAATATGATGAAAGTGATCGCTTTCCTGTCGAATATTCACGTGCCGCGGTCGAATCTGTCATTGCCGGTCATCTGGATGATATTGAATTTGAAACAGATCCTGTCTTTCGTTATCGTATTCCAACCTCATGTCCGGGGGTACCGATCGAATTGCTCAATCCAAGAAATCATACTGACAATATTGGAGAATATGAATTGCGAGCCAACCGGCTTGTTTCCGAATTTCTAAAAGATTTCTCACAATTCGAAGATCAACTCCCTGAAGATATGCGGGGTATATTCAAAAACATCATGCCCATTGAAGACCAGATGGATTTTGGCGAATTTGGTTTCAGCATGTAATTGGGGTCGGACCAAGCTAATTCTTTGATATGAATACAAATATGCTCTATTTTAGGGTCAAAAAAAGCCTTATAACGTGCTTTTTGGCCCTAAAAAGAGCATTATAAGCAATACAAACCCTATCTTCTAATTGATACGATTCAATAAACTGTAACCAAAAATAAGAGAGTTAATAAAATGGCAAAAAAAACATGGGTCTATGCACCCAAAAAGGAAAAGGTAAAGATTTCAGATAATGTTAAAGAACGTGTAAAAAAAAGAGCGGACGAATTCATTGAGTCTGTTCTCAAACCCAAGCATGTCAAAACGCCTCGCAAGAATGCAAAATCCAATTACATTATCGATATTTATTCAAAATGGTATCGTCAATATTTCTATTTTTGCGCAACCTACCATTGCCCTGAAGAAAATGCCATTTCGCCATCATTTGAGACAAACTTTGCGCGATTGGAATATCTTCCAGGTGGGAGTTATACGCTCGCATATTTGCGACATAACAATAAATGGTTTGAAATCGATCACAATATCTCATTAGACAAAGCCTTTCGAAAAATTGAAGATGGGCCTCACTTTATTCCATGAAATAGCATTTCGGTCACAAAAATATGCAAAAAAAATATTCAACTTTTTCCTGCAAATAATGTTTATGAAAAAGTCATGATCCGAACATTAACCAAAATGGCTGATCATTGATATAAGAAAGTGTGAATCCCAAACAATATTTAGAAAAACAGTCCATCCAGATGAACAGACTGAATTGCGATAAAGGATGGCTGATTGTCTTTGATCAAAGAAAAAGTATTTCATGGACAAAAAATATTCTGTAAAGATGCCCGCGTCAAAGAGAAATCAATTCATATTGTCGGGTGGTGATATTAAACAATTGAAGGAGAAAAAATATGTCAAGTCAGTTTGGACAAATGTTTCAACTATCAACCTTTGGAGAATCTCATGGTACCGGACTGGGAGTTATTATTGATGGCGTACCTGCTGGAATAGACCTGGATATTGACAGCATTCAAGAGGATCTGGATAAACGACGCCCGGGAACATCAAAATGGGTCTCTCAACGAAAAGAAACAGATCAGGTTCAAATTTTATCAGGCGTTGCAAATGGTAAAACCCTCGGGTCGCCCATTGCGCTGATGGTTATTAATCAAGATGCGCGTTCCAAGGATTATTCCAGCATTGCCCATCTTTTTCGGCCAGGACATGCTGATTATACCTACTTTAAAAAGTATGGATTAAAACTTCAACCCGGTGGGGGGCGATCTTCAGGACGAGAAACACTGGCACGAGTTGCAGCCGGCGCTGTTGCAAAAGCTTTGCTTAAGTCCTTTCATATTAAAATTCAGGCTTATACTCTTTCTATTGGAAACATCTGTGCGGAATTTATCGACCCGGATTTTGCCCAAACACATCCCCTTCGATGTGCAGATCCGGATATTGCTGATGATATGCTGGCATTGGTGGATCAAATGCGGAGTGAAGGCAATTCCATTGGAGGGGTAATTCAAATAGTGGCGAAAAATGTGCCTGCTGGTTGGGGCGAACCTGTTTTTCATAAATTGGATGCCATGTTGGCCCAGGGATTAATATCCATTGGTGCTGTCAAAGGGATTGAGTTTGGTTCAGGATTCAATGCAGCAAGGATGACAGGAAGTGAACATAATGACTCATTGACCCCACAGGGGTATCAATCAAATAATGCAGGCGGCATTCTGGGCGGCATATCAAATGGAGACGATATTGTCATGCAACTGGCAATCAAGCCCACGCCATCAATATCCCTTTCACAGGCAACCATAGACAATAATGGGAACCCCGAAACGATTATAATAAAAGGAAGGCACGACCCTTGCATTTGCAGTCGTATTTGCCCTGTAGCAGAGGCAATGACAGCGATAGTACTTGCGGATGCATTTTTACTGAATCAACGACAAGTATTGGGAGAAAAATCATGAAAATTTCAGTCATTAATGGCCCGAACCTTAACATGCTTGGACAACGAGAACCTGGTATATATGGCAATCAAACCCTCAAAGACATTGAAAAACAACTTCAGGAATATGCATTGGAAAATGCAATGACACTTGACTTTTTTCAGTCAAATATTGAAGGTGAATTGGTGGATGCCATCCAGCAGGCCGGTAACCGATGCAATGGCATCATCATTAATGCAGGGGCTTATACCCACACAAGCGTGGCTGTTCGAGATGCAATTGCTGCCATTCGGATTCCAGTACTTGAAGTGCATTTGAGTAACCCGCATACACGAGAATATTTTCGACACACATCGCTTATTGCAGATGTGTGTCAGGGTACAATCGCCGGCTTTGGGAGTGAATCTTATATGCTGGCGCTATTCTGGTTTAAAAGGCAACAATGAGTGTTCAATCAAAAAAGCCGGTTTTACTGATTATTGATGATAATCAGTTAAACGTTGAAACATTGACAGATTTTCTTGAAAGAGATTATCAGATCCACGGCGCATTGACAGGCCCTGATGCTCTGGCGATGGCCAATGAAATCATTCCAGATCTGATACTGTTGGACATTATGATGCCATTTATGGATGGCTTCGAAATTTGTAGACAATTGAAATCCAATACTATTACAGCCAGTATTCCAATAATATTTATTACTGGAAAAGGGGATGAGGCAGATATTGCGCTGGGATTTGAACTGGGTGCAGTGGACTATGTGACCAAACCTTTCCATATGCCTGAAATCCAAATGCGCGTGAATCATCATTTAAATTTCAGCTCAGCCAATGAAAATCTCAAGCAAACGAATATGAAACTCGAACGTCAGGTAAAGCAAAAAAATTCAGATATTAAGGATATGCTGAAAGCCTCAATCAGAGTCATGTCTCAAATGTTTGAAAACAATGATCCCTCCACAGCCGGACATCAGCAACGTGTCGCAAAGTTAGCATCAGATATTGCCAAAGAAATGAACCTGACTGAGGATCAAATTGAATCCATTCGGATTGCCGGCCTCCTCCATGATATTGGAAAGATTCGCATACCAGATACCATTTTGTCCCGACCCGGGCCTTTATTGCATTCAGAATATGAACTTATTCGCATTCATCCACAGGTGGGATATGATCTTGTAAAACATATCCCTTTTCCCTGGCCAGTGGCCGAATTTATCCTTCAGCATCATGAAAAATTGGATGGCTCTGGTTATCCGCAGGGCTTGAAAGGGGATGATATTCACCAAGAGTCAAAAATTATATGCGTAGCTGATGTTGCTGAAGCCATGACCTCGCATCGTCCCTATCGTCCTGCGCTGGGTATAGAGACCACAGAAGGGGAACTGATTAAAAATAAGGGCGTATTATTTGATCCGATTGCTGTTGATATTTGCATGTCCCTTATTTCTGATAAACAATATAACTATGACTGGTAGATATTATGTCTGAAAAAAAACCATATGTTCTCATTTGCAGCGATTTGCCACGCACAATGGTTCAGTTGAGGAGGTCATTAGAACAGGACTATCAGGTTTTTTGTATGGATCGTACCGATTTAATTGTCAGTACAGCAGTCCAACGAAAGCCGGATATTGTTTTAATCAATATCAATATGAACAAAACAGATGGCATTTCTGCATGCGCACAATTGCAGGGTAATGAACTAACTGCGGATATTCCTGTTATATTTATTTCAGAAATTTTTGATGAAAAAGATACACTTGAGGCATTTAGGGCGGGTGCAGCGGACTGCATGAAATATGCCTGTCATGTATTGGAATTGCGTGCGCGTATGGAAAACCATATCAATCTCAAGCAAGCCAGAGAAGAACTGGTTCATAAACATCATCAGTTAAGTGATGCCATGTTACAGGAAAATGAACGCCTGCAAGATCTCATGACTGCAACCATTCGTGCAATTGTTCAAACAGTGGAGAGCCGAGATCCATATACCGCCGGACATCAACAACGCGTCTCTGATCTGGCAACCGAAATCGCCATGCGAATGGGGCTTTCTTCAGATCAGAAAATGGCAATCAAATATGCGGGTCTGTTGCACGATATTGGCAAACTGCGTGTCCCTGAAGCCATTCTGAATCGACCTGGAAAACTGTTATGTATGGAATTTGATGTCTTAAAAATTCATCCAGAAATTGGCAGTAATATTCTGGAAAGTGTGCCATCACCCTGGCCGCTGGCAAGAATTGTCTTGGAACATCATGAACGAATGGATGGATCTGGTTACCCCAATGGCCTTAAAGAAAATGACATACTGATTGAATCTAAAGTAATTGCTGTTGCTGATGTCATGGAGGCCATGAGTTCTCATCGCCCATATCGTCCTTCACAAGGTATTGATCTGGCATTGAAAGAAATCAATTCACAAAAAGGCTTATTATATGATACGAAGGTTGTAGATATTTGCACAGAACTTTTTACCTATCATCAATATCAATTTGGATGGTAATTATCAATGAAATGTATCATTTATAACATTCTGATTCTTATTGGCTTATTTCCAGTTTCTATTGAAGCTTTTGATACAATCAGTACAAAATCAATGGGACTTGCCGGAGCAGTCACTGCAAATCCACCCGGATTGATGGCGATTCACCATAATCCGGCAGGTTTGTATCAGGCCAGAGAAGGGCTTGTTTACTACCAAGGATTGCAAGCAATTTCAATGCATCGGACAAATCGTTTTTCTCCGGTCCCTTCATTTGAAATTTTGAATTTAAATGCCTCAAAGGATCCTATTGCCAACCAACGTTCAGGGAGTGGTAAGACCTGCTTATATTATCCATTCTATGGGGATATTCATGGAAATATATCAATTTTACCATTGCCGCTTGGGACCACATATCGTCCACCAAAATCAAGGTGGATCATGGCAATTGGGTCGTATATGCCATACTTGCGTGGCATCCAATTTATGCCCGATGACGCATCAAGATATCAAACACAGCAATATTATCAACAGCATTTTGTTTATGCAGGACCTGCTATTGCATACCAATGGTGTGATTCGTTCTCAATGGGGGTATCTCTTGGCATTGGTCAGACGGCATGGGGACAGAATAATAAACTTCGTATTCTCAATGATCGTTTTGCAAAAAGTCAGTTCTTGCCGCCTGTGCCTGATGTCGGACCATTTGATGGTTTTGCAGACATGCAGTTAGAATTGCGTGATGACATGGCCCTATCAATTAATCTGGGATTCTTATACAAACCTTTTAGGAATTTGACATTCGGATGTGTGTATCGCAGTGCCATTCCAACCCACCCCAAAGGTCAGTTAAATATTCATTTTTCTGATAATTTTATGGCATTCACTCAATATTGTAGAGATCATTCAAATTTTTCAAGACAACTTGATTCACAGGGCATTGAAAAAATTCATCAGCAGATTTCATCACATTTGGTCGAATTAGACCCTTTCAATTGGCCGGATTCTTTACAAATGGGGCTTCAATATGCATTTTCAAATGCTCTTCACATAATGTTTGATGTCCAATGGACACGATGGTCTGGCCAGGATGCGAACAAACTAATTTTTCACAATAAAGACAACCCATTGACTCTTTTATTGGAAGCACTTGATCAATCCACCGAACCGATCATTCATTATCCCAATCAAATGAAAGATACGCTTTCCTATCATCTGGGGGTTGAATGGCAATTAAAAGAAAGCATAAAGCTACGCAATGGGATTTCATATCATCCCCAATCGATTCCTGATTCTCATATGAACTTGATGCATTGGCCTGATATCATATATATTGGAGCAGGATTTGAGTGGAGATGGCCCAACCGATGGGTTATTGAGCAAGGACTGGGTTATTTTGTATCGAAAAACAAACAGATTGAAAACAGTCAGCAACTCAATCAATGGGAAATGGATAAGCGTTTTTTCACACCATATGCCGGACAGATTGTTTCTTCGCAGGTTTCTGGAATTGTGATGTCATTGAATGTGCAAGTGCCTTTCAACTAAATTATATATTTGGATTGAATCAGGTGACTAATTTGTTGTATTTTTTTCTTTAAATTCTGATAAAGCGTTTCAATTCTTTCCTTCTCATTTGATCGAGCGGCTGATTCCAATTTCTTACTCAGTTGAAAAACTGACAAGATTTGCATTGAGGCAAGCATTCCGGCGATACTGTGGCTAAGTGAAACAGTTTCATTTACCCGATGAGATGTAATTGCTTTTTCAAGCAGAACCATCCTTTTCTGAGAATCATTCAAAAATGTGGTCAACAATTCCTGTTGAAAATCTACATTCCTATTAAATTTATCAACAAAATTAGAAATCTCATTTACGTACTCATTACTTTCAAATATATCGTTTTCATCGGGTCTGATTGTATCTTTCTCATCAATTGAAATCGTCTTTGCTTTCGTTACAAGTTGATTGATCTTTTCAAGGAGCTTATTTATATCCACTGGTTTTGTGGCATAATCATTCATTCCGGCGCGTACAAATTTTTCTTTGTCACCTCGCATGGCATATGCTGTCAGGGCAATAACAGGTATCTCTGAATTAAATTTTTCTGAATCTGAGTTACGAATCCTTTTGGTCGTTTCAACACCATCAAGGTCAGGCATCTGGATATCCATCAAAATAATATCAAAAGAATGCGTTTCCATTAAATACATCACTTCAATTCCATTTACTGCATGCGTTACGTCATGAAACGCTTTCGTCAAAAAATATATCATCGTCTTACTGTTTAAAGGATCATCTTCAGCCAAAAGAATTTTTAATTTTCTTTTCGATATTGGTTTTTTGTCAACAGGTTCATTATCTTTTTCATATAAATCTATAGAATCAGCATCAGGAATATCAACAGCCAGGGTAAAAAAGAAGCGACTTCCTTTACCAACATCACTTTCTATCCAAATATTTCCGCCCAGAAGTTCGACCAGTTCTTTTGATATCGCCAATCCAAGACCTGCCCCAGAAAATTTTTTTGCATATGAGCTATCGGCTTGAAAGAATTTATCAAAGAGCCTCTGTTTTTGATCTATGGGGATACCAACACCAGTGTCGCTTACTTCAAACAATAATTCATTATCTGATTTCATCGTGAAAAATACTTCAATCTTACCCTTTTCAGTAAACTTGGCTGCGTTACTGATCAGGTTTTTTAAAATTTGTTCGATGCGATATTCATCACTAATGAAATATTTGGGATGATCTGGTGGTAAATGAACGTGAAACGTTAAATCGCGTCTGGTAATTATTGATGAATAAGTGATTTCAATTTGTTTCATGAGTTTATCAATATTGAAAATAGCTTTGGTTATTTCTATCTTGCCTGCTTCAACTCTGGAGAGATCCAGAATATCATTGATTAAGGCAAGTAACCGGTTACTGCTTTCAATAATATGTTCTAAATATTCATACTGTCTGGTATTTAAAGGGCCAATATGCTGAATCTGTAATATTTTTGAAAAGCCAAGCATTGCATTGATGGGCGTTCGAAGTTCATGGCTCATATTCGCTAGAAATTGACTCTTAGCGTTATTGGCGGCCTCAGCTTTTTCTTTGGCATGCATCAATTCTTTTTCAGCATGTTTTTTATCGGTAATATCTGTACATACACCGATCCATTTATAAGGCATGCCCATATCATTCAGAAGTGGTAAAGCGCGATCCTCCCAATACCGCCATGTACCATCGTTTTTCATTATTCTATAAAGATATTCAATAGGTCTTGTCGATTTTCTGTGAACCTCAACAGCATTTTCTAGTTGTTTTATATCGTCCTCGTGTATCAAATTAAGCCATGCCTTAACATTTCCTGAAATAGTGCCTTTCTTGCAGCCAAGAATTTTATCGATGTCCCCAAACCATGTTAAGGAATCATTTTCAACATTCCATTCGTAAATAATATCATATGCAACCTTTCCCGCAATTCTAAAACGATTCTCACTTTCACGAAGCTCTTTCTCTCGCTTTTTCAAGGCATTGATCATCAGGTTAAAATTTCTGGTCAGCTCGTTCACTTCATAAAAACTTTTTTGATGCTTCAAAATACGATCATCACCCGCAGCAATTTTTTGAGAGTATTCTGTCAATTGAATGAGGGGCGTTAATAATTTTTTTAGAATGGTCATGAGCAAAAGAATTGCGATGATGACTGTAATCAAAATTCCAGTCAAAATGATATTTCTAATACTTATAACAGGTTCAAGCGCTTCAGTAACCGGTTGTATGAAAGTAATAACCCAATTCACATTTGGAACAATTACTGAACTGCTGAATACTTCCACTCCTTGAATTTTATATGTAAATGTTTTTTCGATACCAACATATTTTGGGGATATTTCAGGAAAAAACTTAAGGTTCATCTGTTCGGCAACATAAGTTTTTTTGGGATGCGCAATAAAGGTGCCTTCGTTATCAACAATATAAGCATATCCAAGCGCGCCAATCTTCACTTTGTCAATAATAGATTGGAGCGTTTTCAGGTTTAGATATCCAACCACAACACCACCCTGACTCAGAGGAATACTAAGGGCCAAGGATGTTTGCCTTGTTTCCGGCGATTTAAAAGTTGATGACCATTGCGGTTTATGATGTTTCAAAGTTTCTCGAACAAAAGGCTGATATGACATATTTATGCCAATATAATTCCTGTTAAAAGGGGAAATATGTGTGACACGCCCATTAGAATCAAGAATACGTATCATTTCAATTTCTTCATGATGCATATTGATAATTTTCAGGTGTAAATTGATACGTTCAGAGGGAGCAACAGCCCCCATGTCTATAATACTCGCAAGATGCAATAACGTCCGCTTATGTTCATCAATGGTGGCTTCAACTTCACTGCGGAGTGTTTTAATCAAAAGAAGATTTTTTTCGGCAATATCTGTTGACAAGTACTGCTTCAATATGTTCAAGGAAAAAAATCCCATAATAAGAACAGGCACGACTGTTATCGATATAAAGATAAGCGTTAATATTTGTTTTAAACTAAACCGAAATTTCATAATGATCCAGTTGTGAATTTTTAATCCAATACAATAATTCTTCCATTGTTGATCTTAACGATGGAGGTTTTTCGTTGTGCATCTCCATATTTATCGAAAGTAATTTCTCCCTGCAAGCCATTGAGCCTGGCCTGTTTTAGAATAATATCTTTAAGTTTTTCAGGGGGTTTACTTTCAGACAAAGCATTAATGAGAAGAAGTGCCGCCTCATAGGCGTACACAGATGCAAAATCAGGATCATGACCAAAACGATTCTTATAACGTGCTTTAAATTGAATAAATGACTTTTCCTGACTATCTTTATTATACATAATGGGAAAAATGATTCCTTCTATGGCAGGGCCGCCATGTTGTACGAGTTCTTTCGTTCCTGCCCATCCATTGTGCATTAAAGGTATTTGGGAACCAGACATTCTGATATGCTGGCAAATCATGGCAGTGTCAAGGGCACCAGCGATAATAAGCAAACCTTCTGGTTTGGGATCAAGCAGCGTTTTAATCATATTGATATAATCAATATCAGGGCCTGATCTAAAGGACTTTGAAAGAACAATATTACCACCTATAGATTCAAATGCTTTTGTGAAATCATCACGCACCATCTGACTAAAAGCAATATTGCAAAGATCATACACAATCGTTATCTTTTTCAATCCTAACCCCTGATATGCATATTTTGCAAGGTATAAATTTGTCTGATCATATGGAATAAGACGAATAAAAAAATCGTCTAAATGAGATAATTTGCTGGTTGTTGGACTAATCATCACTATTTTTTCTTTATTAATCAGCGGAAGGACTTTTACTGACATGGAACTGGTCATATGTCCAATAATCGCTACGACCCCTTCATTGATCAAGAATTGATCCACTTTAAGCGCTTGTTCTTCATCATGTTTATCATCTTTGGGAATCAGCTGGATAAGACGTCCATCAATGCCGCCTGTTGCATTACATTCTTCAACTGCCAGTAAGGTGCCATTTCGGCCATTAATACCCAATTCAGACATACTTCCGGTCAAATCACCGACAAAACCTACTTTAATAGTTTCTTTCTTTTCACATCCACTCAAAATGACTAGCATAATCATGATAATAAAGAGTATATAAAGCGGATATTTTTCATTTTTATATGCTCTTTTATCAAGAATATTACAGTTAAATTTATTATTGAGATTAAATAATTTCATTTTACAATACCTTGAAAATATAAAATTTTATGGGTTCATTAATCTTCTGACGATTTGAGTGTAACCAAAATTGCCAGTTCCCAAAAAGACTTTATTTTTCTTAGCCCTGAAAGGGCGGCAACATACCAGCCCAGGGCAACGCCCTGGGTAAATGGTAGGCTTGTTTTTAGCCCTGAAA
>Ga0272440_1001854_pt1 | contig 16911 bp, 13 predicted proteins | sample SSMMMBAug17_FD_192440 | JGI IMG/M metagenome (GOLD analysis project Ga0272440, IMG submission 192440) | Marine sediment archaeal communities from Little Sippewissett salt marsh, Falmouth, MA, United States - SSM-MMB-Aug17 | ecosystem: Environmental > Aquatic > Marine > Wetlands > Sediment ... | reverse complement strand
GATTCAATATGCTTGTTTTGCCTGTCCCCCATTTACCAGTCACTTTAATTGAAAAAGGCGGATTGGCCTGAAGGGCTATTTCTGCAAGACGATCTCCAACTTTGGCGATGCCAAAGTCATCATCGATGGTCCAGTTATCATTAAAGTATTTGTGCACGTTTTATCCTTTATTGTCTTATTTGTTTTTCTTTAAAAAAAACAAGATGCGATAGAACGCATCCAAATTGATGGGCACAAAATAGTTCTTTCTTTTTTTGAATCATGATTACACTAAAGACGATAAACAAGATGATTTTAAAGTATTTTTTTCATCTTATTCATCTTCTTCAGTGTAATCATGGTTCAAAAACGAGAAAGAGCAATGCTTCCCCCTCTGTTGGATGGGCCCGATGCGATATCTGTAAACATCGCAAATAATTGTATAGATTTTTCCAGATATAATCAATCTAAATCTGGGAATAATTGATAAACCCTTTTCTTATACAATAATATTTATTTGAATTTATTCAGTAATCTCTTCAATCTGTCCTTCAATTTCGAGAGATTCCTATGGAACGTTCTAAAAATAAGTTCCCCATTAAATAGTTGTTCATTCATCTTTTTCAGTGTAATTATGGTTCAGAAACGAATCAATGACTATTGAATCATGAGGAACTTATTTTCAGAGCTTTCCTATGTTAAACGTTTGTTTTTTTTTGGAACGGCACTGTTGCTCTATATTGTCTCGGTTTATCAGAATTCTTTCATCCAATACCGCTTTGGAGACCCAATTTTTAGTAGCTTCAGGTTTATAAAAAAGAAGTGGGATAAAAAACATCCATAGATCAATTGTGAAATTTACGATTGAGCTTCTCCTGTAAGTTCACAAAAAACATGTTTCTTATTTTTTCTACCTTCAAAGCTTCCTCATAATCAAGCATAGTTATGTCCTTGTATTTAAACCTATCAGGTTCAACTTGCAGTGCATATGAATTGACTTGCCTTTTCCAAAACCATTCTGCGCAACAGAATTGGATGTTTTCCGGGTCAATATCAGTGATGCTTTTCAAAGTTTCAATAAGCATTTTTCCTAAATTACTTTGCTCAGCACAAAAAGCAATATAAGCAATTCTGTATTCGACTCTGTCAATACTACTTGTATCTGGTAATGGTTCTATATTATGCAAATCATTCTGATTGCCATATAGAAAATGTCCATAACAACTTTGCAGAGTAAAGCAGAAAGGTAGTCGATTAAAAGAATGTATGATCTCAACAATGGGCGCATCTATCATGTTATCAGAAAGGCCTCCCAGTTGTTTCTTTCGCTGGGTTTGGTAATTCGTGTTATTCACCAATTCTTTTGGATCTGTAAATGTTTCCAATTGACTCCTCCACTTCTATCCTTAAGGTTGTGTTATCCATGTTTGCATTCAAAACACCGCTGATAATATATTCCTGAAGCAAGCTTTCTACTCTAATATTTCTTTTGAATGGTGGAATACTTATTCCTTCCAATTTTTCAAAATACGCCCTTGCTTTGGCTTTGTTTACAGTACTCTTTTAATCGAACATATTTCCATCTGAATCATAACGAGTAATCATTATGGGAAGTCTATCAACGATTGTTTTAAATAATGTCCTTTCTTTTTTTAGCGCTTCCTCTGCAAGTTTTGATCAGTGATTTCCTGCGAAGATCCATTCATAAAGCCATCATTGCAATTCAAACTTTTTCGTTATTCATTTTTTTTGTATATCAGACTTTGATGATTACCTCAATCCACATATTTATAATGTATCGGAAAAACAAAAATTCGATAGATATCATTATTCAATATTTGTTGATTCGTTTCTGAACCATGATTACACTGAAGAAGATGAATAAGATGAATTTAAAGTGTCTTTATTTGATCTTATTCATTCATCTTCTTTAGTGTAATCATGGTTTAGAAACGAATCAACAATTTTCAATAATGAGGGGCTTATTTTTAGCGCTTAAGTTCTCATAAAATAAAAAATTGCCCGAAGGGCATTATGTTCTAATAAAAAAATTAAATATGAGGTATTATGGTAAACATTTAAAGTGTTTTTAATTGATACATAATGCGGCATAGATCATGGGATAGTTTTTTGGATGCCTCCCCTGACCATGGACAATGGCCCGATGATCACAAATACCTTGATGATTTGATGCAAGTATGACACAATCTTACAGAAATAAAAAAAAATAAATATTGCTCGAGATGGAGCAATTTATCTTTGCAGGGAAATGACTGGAGAAAGCGGTGTTGCATTAGCCATCTATTTTGATCGCATATCAGGAGCAGCTATATCAATCCCCAAAAAATTTTGGAACAAATCAACAGAATACGAGAGAAAATAATGCTTAGGGCAATTTTTTATTTTATGAGCATTTAAGCGCTAAGGAAAACTCAAAAAATAAGTTCATCATTTAATAATTGTTCATTTTGTTTTTGAACCATGATTACACTGAAGCAGATGAAGAAGATGAATTTAAAGTGTTTTTTATTTCATCTTTTTCATCTGTTTCAGTGTAATCATGGTTCAGAAACGAATCTACAAATATTGAATAATGATATCTATCGAATTTTTGTTTTTCCGATACATATACATTTAAGATACGTTTTCATACCCGCATAATTGTTTTGGAGGTTTTTATCAAATATTTCAACAACACAAATAGCGATAAGATATTCTTTCGAATGAATACGAGCCAAATTTTTCTCATTATCATATCAATTTTAATTGGAATAGCTGCATCCTATGGCGCTCTGGTTTTTCGATATTTGATTTCCCTTGTCATTGATTTTTATTCAATAAATAACTCTTCAACAACAACACTCAGTAATTATGAATGGTGGCAAAGGCTCTTATATCCAACATCTGGTGGATTGATTGTTGGAATAATTGTGTCAAAACTTGCACCAGAAGTTAAAGGTTCTGGAATACCAGAAGTTATCAAATCCATTTCTTTACATGGCGGTATCATTCGTTTCAGGGTTTTGATTACAAAAGCAATTGCTGCAGGAATAACGATTGGTTCCGGTGGTTCTGTTGGTCGTGAAGGTCCCATTGTCCATATTGGATCTGCCATTGGCTCTGTTATAGGTCAATTTATTGGTGTATCTACAAAAAATTTACGCACATTGGTTGCTTGTGGTGCTGCATCTGCAATATCGGCCACCTTTAATGCCCCTTTTGCTGGTGCGATGTTTGCTCTGGAAGTGATTATGGGTAAAATGACTGTTGTGAGTATGCCGCCGGTCATTATATCTTCTGTCATCGCTTCTGTGAATTCAAGGCATTATCTAGATAATTTTCCCGAATTTCAAGTACCAGAGTTCTATCTTATATATCCAATCGAGTATATCTTCTACACAATTTTGGGGATACTATCTAGTATTGTTGCCATCATGTTTATTACTTCTTTTATCAAAGTGAGCATATTTTTTGATCGAATCAAAATTCCATTATGGATCAAGCCTGCCATTGGTGGTCTGATTGTAGGAATGATCGGGTTGTATATCCCAAATGTTTTTGGTGTGGGTTATGGTACAATAAATGATTCAATATGGAATAAAATTGACGTTACCATGCTCATTATTTTTGTCATTGCAAAGATGCTCGCAACAGTATTTTCTCTAGGTTCAGGCGCATCAGGAGGTGTCTTTGCGCCATCACTTTTCATGGGAGCGACCTTAGGCGCTGCATGGGGACAAATCGTAGGTTATTTATTTCCAGATCTTACCATACCGACAAGCACTTACTCATTGATTGGAATGGGTGCAGTTGTTGCTGCTGTCACACATGCACCCATATCTGCAATATTAATGATTTTTGAACTTACCAATAGCTTTGATATCATAACGCCGCTCATGCTAACTTGTATCATTTCTTTGTTATTAACAAATCGAATTGTAAAAAAGTCAATATATTTGGCTAAATTAGAAAGTGGCGGCATTACAATTGAACAAAACCAGGAAATAAATTTGTTACGTGATATCAAAGTTCGTTCGATCGTTGACAATGATCCCATACTGATTCATGCAAGCACTCCTTTTCCAAAAGTGTTATCAACTCTATTTTTTGGAAAAACACCCAGCGCTGTTGTTGTGGGAGATCATAATGAATATATCGGAATCTTGTGCTTGAGTGAAATTAGAAAAGCGCTACCAGACTCTGAAGATCTATCTGCTATTGTTATTGCGCACGATATTGCAGATACATCTGTGCCTTTTGTAACATCTGACGATCACCTCGATTTTGTGATGAAAATATTTGGAAAGATCGATAGCGATGAAATCGCAGTTTGCAATAATTCAGAAAATAAAGCCGTTACAGGTATTGTTACAAGAAAATCGATTATATCATCATATAATTCACGTATTTTTCAGGAAGATTTATCTGGAAGTTTTGTTTCTGTCATTGATTCCATTAGAGAAGGTCGTATTGTTGAAGTTTTTGATGGCGTTTATATTACTGAAATCGAAGTCCCTGACTCATGGATTGGAAAAACTGTTTGGGAAATTGAGCTAAGAAAAAAGCATAGTTTGCAGGCACTTGCTGTGAATAGAGTCATCAATCTACATAAAAGTTCTGGTATTGTACCCAGTCCAGAATTGAAAATCATTCAAAACGATAAAGTTTTAGTTATTGGGGACAGAGATTCGATAGCCAAGATTTCAATGAAAACATCATCTTATACCTATTGAGTTAAGGATAATATGATTGCAAAAAAAAATGAACTGGTGGCTAAGGAATGCTCGAAAAATAAAATCCCCATTACAAAATGATAGAATTAAATATTAAGTAAGCGATCATAAGATTTCGGGTAGATAAAAGTATAACCTTCCGGGCTATGTTCGACCGTCTGGTATTGAAAAATTTCGGTTCCAGCACGACCGCCTGGGGTTGAAACCCCAAGCGGTCGAACATCTACAGTTGGACGAACTTTTTTCTACCCTAAAACTGATGACCGCTTACTTATTCATGCATTACTGAGACATATTCAATGCGTTGTCCATACGTTGAACCAGGTCGCCAATATTGGGTTTTGTGGCAAAATCTGTGGCACCTACAGATTGGCATTTATAAGACATTTGCTCGGTTATTAATGATGAAAAAATAACAATGGGTATTTTTTTAGAGAAATTTGTTCGGACTTCTTTACAAAGAGTCAATCCATCCATTTCTGGCATTTCAATATCTGTTACAATGAGATCGAGGTGGTCATCAAGTTCATCACCTTGTTTTTTTGATTGATGAAACAAGTCCTCTATCCATTCAAATGCGACTTTTCCTGTTTCAACAATCGTTGTATTCGTATAACCAGCTGTCCGAAGACCATGATTAATAAAATCTCTGGCAACACTGGAATCATCAGCGACAATAATTCGTTTGGCCTGTCGCCGGTTGTATACGCTTGAGTCAATATGAATTTCTTCTTCTGCTTTTTCATGTTTTAGTGCAGTTTGTACAGGAAAAATTTCGCTGATGATATGTTCTAAATCAAGAATAATAATATCAGAATCCTTTTTATGCACCGACCCGGTCAATCGATTCGTGTGTTGTTTCATAACAGGGTTGATTATTTTTAAATCTTTCCAGGTGAGTCGATGAATTTGATTGATACCATCAACTGAAAAACCAGTAATCATATTATTGAACTCAGTCACCAGTATCACTTTGCGATCTGTGGATGCTTTCGTAACAATATTTAAAAAAATATTTAAATCAACAAGTGGAATCAATTCTCCACGTAACATAAAAACACCGGCCATCGCTGTTGGAGCATTGATATCACGCGTGACTGTGACAGCATTATAAGGTACAAATTCCTTTATTTTAGCAACATTGACACCATAACTCTGATTACCGAGAAAAAATTCAGCTACTTCAACTTCATTGGTGCCAGATTCCAATAAAATGTCTTCATCATTTGGTGGCGTCATAATTAAGTCCTTTCTTATTTTTCATTGTTTAAGTATTAAGTTTTTCTATCAAAATTCGATAATTGTATCAAATGTTATTTTTTTTTCACATAAAATATTTCGTGAAGTGCCTTGAATAAACAATGAAAAATTAAAAAAACAATTTTTATGCATTTTAATATTGCCAATCAATTAAAAATATGTAACGAAGCATAAATAAGAATGAATTGATATCAATGGTCAGCCATTGTGTTTCAGCAAACAAACTATTGCAATATCGCAATCAAAAAAACAGAAAGGAACGAAATATGCCCTTTAAAACAACACGCTTTGGCGAAGTCGAATTAGATGACACTGTAATCACATTTCCGGATGGGATTCCGGGTTTTGAAGAATTTACAAGTTATAAATTATTTCACAATATTGAGGCCGGTGATGCCCCATTCCTGTTTTGGCTTCAATCCTTGGAAGATCCTGACCTGGCATTTCATGTCATAGATCCATTTGCATTTGGATTTAACTATGAATTTGTATTAACTGACGATGAGTCTAAAAAAATTGGCGCCAACAAAATAGAAGATCTGGCGATTTTACTGATGGTCTCCAAAGTCAAGATTGGTGAGGATAATCCGGAGGAAAAAATTAAGGCCCATGTCACAAATCCATTGGTAATTAATTTATCCAGCCGACAAGGTTTCCAAAAACAACTTAGAAATATTGATTATGATTTAACGATCAAAGCACCGGATAAAGATGATTGAACATTCAAATGTAAACCGAATCACATTTAAAGATAAAAACATTATTCTTGTTGGCACCGCGCATATTTCCAAGGAGAGTATCAAGCTTGTCAGGCAGGTCATTGAAACTGAAAGGCCTGATACTGTTTGCGTTGAACTATGTGAATCCAGGTATCAATCAATTGTCAAAAAAGAGCAGTGGGAAAACACAAATATTGTCACGGTCATTCGTGAGAAAAAAGCATTTTTGCTGCTATCCAACTTGATATTGGCATCATTTCAAAAACGAATGGCCGACCGCCTGGATATCAAACCTGGTGGAGAGATGATTGAGGCGGTTGAGGCTGCCGAATCCATTGATGCGAAAATTCATCTCGCTGACAGGGAAATTCGAATCACCTTAATGCGCGCATGGCATTGCCTGAGCCTATGGAAAAAAATACAGCTTTTATTTGAATTGTTGCTCTCCGCAGGTTCTATGGGGGAAATCAGTGAGGACGAAATTGAACAGCTCAAAGAAAAAGATATGCTGGACGCTGTCATCAATGAAATTGGCCAGTCCATGCCTGAATTGCGAAAGATTTTAATTGACGAGCGAGACCAATATCTGGCTGAAAAAATTCGAACATCCAAAGGCAAGCATGTTGTTGCGGTTTTAGGTGCAGGACATGTTCCAGGCATTCTAGAACAAATGGATAAACCCACTGATATTAAGGCATTAAGTCAAGAACCCCCACCCAAAAAAACATCACTTATGTTTAAGTGGGGCCTTCCAATACTCATTATCAGTTTAATTATCCTGGGCTTTTTTAAAGCAGGAAAAACTGCCGGTCAAGATATGATCTGGTGGTGGTTTGTTGCCAATGGCACCCTGGCTGGACTCGGCGCATGTATTGCATTGGCACATCCGGTAACAATTATTTCTGCTATTGTTGCAGCCCCATTAACATCGCTGAATCCCATGATTGCAGCCGGATGGGTATCTGGATTGGTAGAGGCCTTTATGCGTAAACCCAAAGTCAAGGATTTTCAAACACTTTCTGATGATATTTCTTCGATTAAAGGTTTTTGGCAAAATGCTGTCACGCGGACATTGATGGTTGTGGTTTTTACCAATATTGGAAGTTCTTTGGGCACCTTTATTGCTTTGCCAATGATGTTAAAAATATTTGGACAATAGGTACCGGATCTTTGTTAATGATGACTCACTTAAAACAACTTGATTATCGAAACATAACATTCGCATTCGTTTCTGGAATCATGCAGACAGCATCTTTTCCTGATATTGGTTTTGATGTTTTCGCCTGGTTTGCCCTTGTGCCACTGATTTTGACAATCAATCAAACCAATGCTGTTTTTTTTACAGGCTGCCTGACAGGCTTTGTTCATCAGATCACTTTAGTGTATTGGCTGGTGACAGCCATGCATATTTATGGAAACCTTCCAATAGTCTCCAGTGTGCCTTTGCTTATTTTGCTGTGTATGTACCTATCCCTTTTTACTGGACTTTTCTGCGTTCTTGTAAAACGTTTGTGTACAAAACCCTGGCATCTGATATGGGCGCCATTTTTTTGGGTTGCCCTGGAATATTCCAGGTCTCTTTCACAATTTGCATTTCCCTGGGAATTGATTGGTTACAGCCAGTATTTAAAGCTCCCCCTGATTCAAATTGCTGATATTACAGGCGTTTATGGCATTTCATGGTTTATTGTATTATTTAATGTCGCCATTGTTTGTTTTTTGCTGTATACCACCCGGCAAGACTGGAATCAAATCATGATTTCAAACAGGCTTGTGTATGCTTTACCAGGAATCGCTATTTTCTTTTTTGTGGTGTTTACCACTTATGGCTTGATCAAACAATATGACATCAATCAAGTCATAGAGAAATCACACAAACATATGAACGTTTCGGTAATCCAGGGAAATATTGATCAAGCACTTAAATGGGATGAAAAATTTCGTAATCAAACTGTTCAAAAATATATTCTTGCCAGTTTATCAGAAACGCATCGTCATGCAGATCTCATCGTATGGCCAGAAACCGCTGTTCCCATATATATCCAACAAAAAACGCCCCTTAGCCAGAAACTCAGAGACTTTATTGATAAGCAATCTTCTGCATTTCTAATCGGGGGCTTACGATATGATCGTTCTGATATAGGACAGTGGCGTTTTTATAACAGCTCATTTTTGTTAGAACCTAAAAAAACAAGCTGGCAAACATATGATAAATCTCATCTTGTTCCCTTTGGTGAGTATATTCCATTTCAAACAGTCTTTCCCTTTCTGAACAAATTTGTTCAAGGGGTTGGAAACTTTTCAGAAGGTACGATGATTGAATCTTTAAAATGGAAAGAATGGTCCATTGGATCTCAGATTTGCTATGAAATTTTGTTTCCGAACATTTCAAGGAAGCTGGTGCTCAATGGTGCTGATATCCTGGTAAATATTACAAATGATGCCTGGTATGGTCATTCTAGTGCCCCATATCAACATTTTTCAATGATTGTCTTTCGTGCAGTAGAGAATAAAAGATCTTTGGCCCGATCTGCCAATACCGGTGTGAGTGGCTTTGTCAATCCCTATGGCAAAATTATTTCATCATCCGAAATTTTCACTGATGCCCATTTAAATGCAAATCTACCCATTTTAAACGATTTGACTTTTTACTGTCAGTTTGGTGATGTTTTTGCAATTTTTTGCTGTTCGATTTTAGTGCTTTCGATTATTTTGAATTTTTTTAGCCATAAAAAAAGGCATGAAATATCAACGCATTCCCCTTCTTAGGAACACTCGAAAAATAAGTTCCTCATTTAATCATTGATCATTTTGTTTTTGAACCATGATTACTGAAGAAGATGATAATTAAAAGTGGGTACAACAACAATGAAAAAAAATCCCAAATATATCCAAGCATATCAATCGGGTCGATTAGAAGACCGGCGTATAACTTTGCAAAACCGGATGACCTCATGTGAACTTTGTCCAAGAAAATGTGGTATCAATCGCTTGAAAGATGAAGTGGGAATTTGTAAGACCGGTCAACTGGCCAGGGTCTCTGGCGCATTTGCCCATTTTGGTGAAGAAGCGCCGCTTGTCGGATCAAAAGGATCAGGGACAATTTTTTTTTCATACTGTAATCTGCTATGTAACTTTTGTCAAAACTATGAAACCAGTCACTTAGGTGATGGCAGGGCTGTGAATAAGAATGAATTGGCAGAAATCATGATCAGCTTACAAAATGAAGGATGCCACAACATAAACTTTGTATCGCCATCACATGTTGTTTTTCAAATACTGTCTGCTTTAGAAGTCGCCATTGAAAAAGGGTTGCGCCTTCCTCTGGTTTTTAATACTGCTGCCTATGATTGCGTTGAAACATTGGAATTATTGGATGGCATCATTGATATCTATATGCCAGATTTTAAATTCTGGAATATTGATATTGCTGAAAAAACCTGCTGTGCCAAAAATTATCCAGAAATCGCCCGACTGGCTATAAAAGAAATGTATCAACAGGTTGGCGACCTGAAAATTAATTCAAGTGGAATTGCCACATCTGGACTTTTACTTCGTCACCTTGTGTTGCCCAATAAACTGGCAGGCACTCGTGAAATTATGCGCTTTATTGCGACACAAATATCAAACAATACCTATACCAATATTATGCCGCAATACAGACCATGCGGACAGGCATCACAAATAGAAGGTTTAGCATCCCATGTGACAGCAGAGGAGTTCAAAGAAGCCATACATGAGGCCAAGCAGGAAGGCATTCATCGTTTAGATAAGCCCAGATTATTTTCTTTGTGATCATCCTGTCATGTCTTGTTGAGATATTAAAATATAGTAAATCCTACTCATCGCCTGTAAATAACTTGCATAATTGAGGCAAAGTTGATAATCTTGCGTATTAAGGTTGTCATAATTTCGAGATAGAAAATGACAGCAAGAATATAAGGGAAGCTCTGAAAATAAGTTCCCCATTTATAATGTTTGACTGTTCAAGAATTAAACATCAAGCATTTACGTAGCCAACAGTTCATTCTATTTTTAAGCCAAGACGACATTGAAGAAGATGAATAATGACACCACTTTAATTCATCTTCTTCATCTTTTTCAGTGTAATCCTGGTTCAGAAACGAATCAACAAATATTGAATAGTGAGGTACTTATTTTTAGGGCATCCCTAAGAATCCACAAAAATTTACTATCAAATTTGTATTTTGATAGTCCATAAACAATAGGGAGAGCATATATGAGCGAATTAATGACAAACGTGGACACATTCTGGCTCCACATGGATCAACCGACCAATTTAATGATTATTACATCGGTTCAAGAATTTGATGAAGTGTTAGAGTACGCTGATCTTAAAGAAACCATAGAAAAACGCCTTCTGGTTTTTGATCGGTTTACCAGGCGTGTTGTCAAACCTGTTTCCGGTGTAGGCATTCCCACATGGGATGATGACCCTACATTTGATATCCGATCACATCTCCATCGCGTGGCCCTGCCTGAACCAGGAAATAAAAGGGCGTTGCAGGAAATGATCAGCGATTTAACTGCTATTCCAATGGATCGCTCCAAACCCTTATGGCAAATGTACTTAATTGAAAACTATTATGATGGGTGTGTGCTTTTTACAAAAATTCATCATAGTATCGCTGATGGTATTGCGCTGATCCACGTATTGCTCTCCCTGACAGATACGCAGCCCGACCTTGATCAACAAAATAACTTTCCGGTTAAGTCTGAAAAAAGCAATGTCCGAAAAGAAGGCCCCATGAAAAAAAATATTCGTGAGGCAGTAAAAATTACGAAACAACTGGGAAAAGCCCTCAAAAAAGAATGTATTGAATCCATTAGCAATCCATTTCATCTTGTTGATCTGGCACGTTTGAGCACCGGATTCGCTTTTGACTTTGCAGCAGTCTTGACCCGACTGATGATTATGCCGCCTGACCCAAAAACATCATTAAAAGGAAAACTGGGGATTCGTAAACATGTGGCATGGAGCCAACCGATTGATCTTGATGATGTCAAGCTCGTGGGGCGAAGTGTTCAGGCAACTGTCAATGACGTATTGATCTCCACAGTCAGTGGTGCCATTCGAAGATTTCTGCAAAAACAAAATGATAAGGTGAACGAACTTGACTTACGTGTAGCCATTCCAGTCAATATTCGTCGTCGTGGACGTGAAAAGGAGCTTGGCAATAAATTCAGCCTGATATTTCTTTCCTTACCGATACATGTTGAAGACCCGGTGATTCGTGTCCGAGAGGTTAAACGTCGAATGGATAACCTTAAATCTTCACCCGATGCGATCATTGGATTCCAGGCACTGAATGCTTTGGGGGTTTCGCCCGCCAATCTTGCTAAAAAAGCAGCGCATTTCCTGGCCAATAAATCGACAGCTGTCTTGACCAACGTTCCTGGCCCCAAAAAGCAATTATATTTAGCAGGTAAAAAAATCAAAAATATGATGTTTTGGGTCCCTAGAATTGGTCAGGTTGGACATGGGATCAGTATTATCAGTTATAATAATACAGTAACCATTGGGGTTGCAACTGATGCCGCATTGGTCAACGAACCGGAAGAACTCTTGCAAGCCTTTGAGGATGAATTCAACCTCATTTTATCACTCGCCAAGTCAGGCAAGGTTGAAGGAGACCCGCTGATTATTAATGACATGCGCGCAGCGCCTGAAACAAATGTTCAGGAAAACCTTGAACATGAGCCAATCTTTTTTCCATCATTGGCAGATACACGATTGCGTGAAGTCTTTTCTGACTATTTAGATGAGTCAAGTCCTGTTGAAACCGATGAATCTGAAACGGATGATATGGATGACGAAGGTTCTGAAGCCTATATTCCTCCAGAACGATGTCGCGCATTAACAAAGAGTGGTACACGATGCAAAAACATGGCGGTTTCAGACTCCATTTATTGCAGAATGCATGATAATATGGCAAAAAAGAAAGAAATTCCAACTGTTAATTTTCTTGAAGATGAAACAGATATTGGGTTCTAATCAGACTTCAATGTTTAAAGATGTCCGAACAACGTTTCAATAAATTCATCATGATAAAATCAATTGCAGTTATTGATATTGGCACCAATTCAATTAAGTTTTGTATTGCAAAAAGCAATGGAATGGCCAAGCCGATGCTAGATTCGGTTCACGTGACCCGAATCGGTGAAAATTTTCAACAATCAGGTCAGATTTCGCCATCGGCCATGGAAAGAAATATAAAAAAAATCAACGAATTGTGTATACAGGCTCAACAATATGGTGTATCTGAAATCATTGCTATTGGAACGATGATTCTAAGAAATGCCACCAATAGTGATGTTTTTATTCAAAAAGTGAAATCCCTGTGCGGCATTCATATTCATGTGCTCTCAGGTGATGAAGAAGCCAGCTTGTCTTATTTGGCAGCAATATTAAGCGTGAATCACATATCAGGAAATATCTTCGTGCTGGATACTGGTGGAGGAAGCACAGAGCTCGTTTATGGCAAAAACCGAGATATTCAAAAATGCTTTAGCTTTAATATTGGCGCAGTCATTTTGACAGAAGCCTTTGATACACAAGATATTGTTTCTCATCACGAAATCGACGCCATTTATGAACATATCCAAAATATAATTCATTTTCAGACAATGCCTGAACCTGTAAACCATCTCATTGGATCATGCGGCGCAGTCACATCAATGGCATCAGTAAAATATCAATTGTCACACTATGATCCAGAAATCATTCATGGTTCCAGGTTGACACGTAAAGAGGTGCAACATCAAATAAGCTTGCTTGCCAGCAAATCGAGATATCAAAGAGAAAAAATCCCAGGTATTCAGAAAGGACGTGGGGATATTGCATTAGCGGGCGCATGTATTCTCGATCAGGTGATGTCATCATTGCAGTGTGATCAAATAATTGTTTGTGATAGAGGGTTAAGGTATGGACTCATTAACGAGGTTTTCAGAACCAAACATTTGAACATGAAAACGTTATTGAAAGATATGAAATCCACTTTCAATATTTGTTGATTCGTTTCTGAACCATGTTTACACTGAAGAAGATGAATAAGATGAAATAAAGACACTTCAAATTTATCTTATTCATCTTCTTCAGTGTAATCATGGTTCAAAAAACTGAATGAACATTTATTTAATGGGGAACTTATTTTCAGAACCTTCCTATGAATCTGATTTTGTCGAGTATTATCGTTTTTGTCTGCGACGAATCAGGCCTTCCTGGGTTGTCGATGCGACCAATTTGCCATCACGCGTAAAAATATAACCATGAGATAAGCCTCTTGCTTTGGATGCTCTGGGGCTTTCCATCACATATAACAACCATGCATCCATTCTAAATTCTTGATGAAACCACATGGCGTGATCCAGGCTGGCCACCTGCATTGATGTTTCCCAGAATGTGTGGCCATGTGGATAGAGAGATGTTGCCACCAACCCAAAATCTGATGCATAGGCCAACATATATTGATGCACAGATTGATCCTTTGGCATACAACCAACCGCTTTAAACCAGGAATATTTCACTGGATCACTCTTCCTCGGCTTAAAAGGATCAATGGGATTCACTTGCCGGATTTCAATCGGTTTATCACAGATCAGTTTATCTCTTATAGACTGAGGAATTCGATCCTGAACCATTCGATATCTTTCAAGATCTGACATAATGCCTTCCGGTCCCTCAACCTCAGGCATTTGCTTTTGATGTTCAAAGCCTGGTTCGTTGATTTGAAATGAACAAGACATGGCATATATCGGGCGACCTTTTTGAATGGCAACCACACGTCGTGTGGCAAAGCTTTTGCCATCACGCAAGCGGTCTACATCATAAACAATAGACATTTTCGGATCACCAGGTCTTAAAAAATATCCATGCAAACTATGAACATTTTTCCCTTCAAAGACTGTTTGGCTGGCAGCAGATAAAGATTGCCCCAGCACCTGTCCTCCAAAAATATTGCCAAATCCAAGATCCTGACTTTGACCTCTAAAAATGTTTTCTTCAATTTTTTCTAAAGAAAGAAGTTGAAGTAATTCTTCCAGTTTGGCACACATTGAAAAGTCCTTTTTTAAATTCAGTTTGAGTTTTTATCCTTCGAATTCAACTTTTTTAGGAATTCTCGAAAAATAATTTCCCCATTTTATTTTACAATCATTTTAACACATTTGGTGTAGTAATTTTTTATTTTCCGAGAATTCCTTGGTGTAACATGGTTCAACAAAAGTATTATATTGTTTAACTGTTCAAGAATTAAAAATCAAGCCTATACCTGGCTCACTGTTCATTCTTTTTTTGAACCATGATTACACTGAAGAAGATGAATTTAAAGTGTCTTTATTTCATCTTTTTCATCTCTTCAGTGTAATCATGCTTCAGAAACAAATCAACAAATATTGAATAATGAGGAACTTATTTTCAGAGCTTTTCTATGGCAAATTCATAACGTTCCTTACATTCTATGAAAATTAGCATACATTGGATTGTTTTGCAAGGAATGCCTCTGGTATCTGAGTAATTCTTCATATTTGTTGAAAATAGGTGACGATGTCTATCACTATTTCCATGTGGCAACCGTTGATAAAGATGGCCGCATTGGAGATACAACATCTATTTGTACGTTTCAAGGATCATGCCGGCAATCAGGCACGCATGTCAGGGAAGACTCTTTTTCAATGTGAGGTTATGCCCTCAGCTGGGCGAAAAGATGATTCCAGTAAACCATAAGTATGAAGCTGTTGTATCCATTGACAATTAAGAACATCTGTTTTTTTACCAGGCACATTTTTTATATATCGTGCGCATATTAGATTAACATCAAATCCTTGATTCTCTTGGATTTCAAAAACAGGTTGCCAATATACAACTGTTGATTCCATTGCAACAGTTTTAATATTACACTCTTTAAGCCAACTTGCTAAGGAATATAAATCAATAGTAAAAGTTTTAAAAGATCGTACATTATTTTCATCACGATCTTTTGGAACGCATACAAAGATTTCGTCGGCTCCAATGTCTAGGCCGGCGGCATCTAGATTAATTTGATCTAAACTATTGAAATCAACTTTAATTAATATCCGACTCTTTTTTCCTAACAAAAAGTAATTATTTTAATCACAAAATAATTATAGATTTGTCATCAAATATTAATAATGTTTGATTATCATTTTAAATTATTGGGAATTATTTTTTTTTGATTCTTGTTCTATAAAACTTGAAACAATATAAAAAAAGGAGGTTTATATGAAAAAAATTGTTATCATATCAATTTTGTTTTGTTTAATTTATACACATGCTGTTTTTGCTGAAAAAGTAAAATTAGTGACCCTAGAATGGGAACCCTATATCGGCAAAGCCATGAAAAATAAAGGCTATGTTCACGAAATTGTAGCGGAGGCTTTCAAGCGTGCTGGCATTGCGGTCGAAATTCAGTTTTATCCCTGGGCCAGAGCAGTTAATTCAGCCCAAAAAGGGAAGAGCGATGGATTGTTTCCAGAATATTATGATGAAACCCGACTGAATGATTTTGTTTTTTCTGATTCATTTACTGGCGGCCCGGTTGGACTCTATAAACGAAAAAATGAAAATATATTCTATTCGGTAGATCCACGGTTTGATCAGACAGCGGCTTTAGAATCATTAAAAAAATATTATTTTGGTGTTGTCAGAGGCTATATCAACACCAAAGCCTTTGATGAGGCGACATTTCTTAAAAAAGATATGGCAAACTGTGATGAAACCAATTTAAAAAAATTGTTCGGCGGCCGGATTGATTTAATATTTATAGATCAATATGTTGCCAAACATATTATTGCCAATAAACATCCCCATTTTAAAGATAAACTTGAATTTATGGAACCTGCACTGGAAATTAAGCCTTTGCACATTGCTTTTTCAAAAAAAGCAATTGGTTATGAAAAAAAATTAAAAGCCTTTAATACCGCCTTGAAAGAAATGAAAGAAGAAAACATGCTGGCGGCAATTATGGAAAAGCATGGCTTTTTAATGGAAAACTTTGTGAAAACATTGGTTGAGAAATAAGGAAAAATATTATGAAAAAGTTAATAATTTTTTCAACTGCTTTATTTTTATTAACTTGTTCAGCAGTACTTTATGCAGAGCAAGTCAATTTAAGCACTTGTGAATGGATGCCATATACTGGTAAGCGCATAAATAACAATGGTTATGTGCATGAGATTGT
>Ga0272440_1001853_pt1 | contig 16916 bp, 14 predicted proteins | sample SSMMMBAug17_FD_192440 | JGI IMG/M metagenome (GOLD analysis project Ga0272440, IMG submission 192440) | Marine sediment archaeal communities from Little Sippewissett salt marsh, Falmouth, MA, United States - SSM-MMB-Aug17 | ecosystem: Environmental > Aquatic > Marine > Wetlands > Sediment ... | reverse complement strand
CATTTAACCATTCACTTATTTTATTTGCAAAACGACGCCCCTTTCTTGCAGCTTGTTTATCGTTTCCAAGTGTATTTACTAAAAATTTTTCTGATAATGATCCATGTTTTTCAAGATGAGCAAGGGCTGCATGATATTCGTTGGGGATTGTTTCTGGATATGTGGATGCTTTTTCATTTTTTTTATTGGATTTCTTATTGGATTTTTTCTGTTCAGTATCAAGTTTATAATTTTCTACTTCAAAATAATCTGAACATTCGGACTTTATAAGCTTTGCATTTTTTTGTGTTGTTTTAAATTTTATATGGGCTTTTGAAATAGATCCATAGCGCAATTTAAAATAAATTTCTGATTCTTGTTCCAAAGGAAGGGTTAAAATATCGCCTTTACGTTTGGCTCCAACAATATCACCAATCTCAACAAAAATATCTGCCTCAGAAAGCAGTTGAACCTCAAGATAAGAAGGTGCAAATAGTCCAGGATTTATGGATTTTGGTAACACAGCAATTCGATGAAACCCCTGATCCTCTGATTTTTTTTCAATGATCATTTTAAATTCGCCTGAATTATCAGGCTGATTTTTTGCCAAAGATAAAGATATCACAGGCACTAATCGTTCTTGAAGCGTATTTCCACCATGATAAAAACTGGTTTGACTCTGGTTTGTAAGCAGATGTGTCGTTCGTTCAAAAATGAAAAAGTTTTCTTTTTCAGTATTGGTATAATTTAATTGATTCAAACTAACAGAAGTAAAATTTTCGCTGTTTTTTTCAGCGCCATAAGCATATCTTCGTTCAGCACATTCCATTTTGGGAGCTCTGCCTGTTTCAAGAGATTCATCACCAAGAATGAAACCATGATCCGAGGTGATGATAAACTGTTCATAACCTTTTTCTGTTACCTTTAAAATAGCTGTTTTTAAACGTGTGATACCTTTTTCAAAGTAATTGATACCATAACTCAAAGCCCCTGATTCTCCCATTTTGTCGATATCCTGAGCTGTTACCACCAGAAGTTCCTGATTAAAATATTTTTTCAGTTTTTTTTCTGTAAATGATAATAAGTCATTGAGTTTTATCCAGGATGTCTCAACACCTGCATGATCCTGCAATGTCTTATGCCTGTTGTCATGATTTATCACCTGTCTTTCTCCACCCTGAAAACCAGAGATGGTGCCTTTTTTATCAAAGATAGTAGACATGTTACCATCTTTTACAACCGGAACAAGAGCATTCATGCCGACTGCTGTAATTGTGGGAAGTTCAGCCAGCATTGCACTGATATCCAGTTGAGTAAAAATGGATTGAAGTTCCTGCACCAATTCTTGTCCTAATTCATAACGAAGGGCATCAACAAAGAATACCGCTGTTTTCTTTGTTTGATGAATTAAAGGTTTCAGTCGATTTTTAAAAAAATAGCGTTGCTGAAGGCCTTCAGCAGGAAGAAATCCTGTTAATTGACAAAGTTGATTCCATAAAAGGGATTGTTCATCAATACAGCTTCGATACAAAGAATGAAGTCTTTTTCGAGTTTCAATAAATGCTTTTATATGAAGATCCGAATGGGTAGATTGATAACGTTCTGAAAGTGATGAGAATTTTCTATGAGTTTGATCCAAAAGCCACCAAGAATCAGTATATAGATTGATCAATGTTTCATGGGTTAAATTTTTTGGATTTTGTTTTTTAACTTCATTTATTATCTGTGCTGCTTTCATGCCCAGGATGGCAGCAATTTTTATCCACTCCCAGAGCCAGAGTCTTTTTATATCTTGCTTTAACCAGAAGCTATTTGAGATATTTCTTTTTTTGATATCAGGCAGGCGACTTTTTGCCAGTTCAAGAGTATCTGGCCATTTGCTCTCCTCAAGCAGTATCATGGCATCTTTTAAAAAAATATTTGCTTCAAAACAGAAGGTATCCAGGTGCCCAAGTTCATCTGAGTTATGTGAGCACTCTTCTTGTGTCAGGTTTGCCTCAACTTGTTGGGCCAATTTAATATATCGTTTGGGGTCGGTATCTCTTAGTTTATGAAGTATTTCGCTTGATTTTTTTGAATATTCCTTTTGTTTTTTCTTTAAACGCATCAATCGCTCTGAGCCTGGATCACATTTTAAATCATGGACAAACTCCATAAGCATAAGAAAACTGATTAAAAGGTCAACCTGATTATCCGGGTGTGAGTAGTTAACCTTATCCAGGTTCCAGTCAAGTTGCCATTTATGATCCAAACCGATCAATTTATCAAAATAGCTGATAAGAATAGGAAAGCAGTTTTCAGGTGGTAAACACATATCTTTATTTATCTGGTCAGGATTTTTGATAAACTCAAGCACAAAGCCATCTTCACCATATTTGTTTAAGAGTTGTTGAATTTCCTGGGGAATACCTTCATTATCGGTAATGAAGGTATCTGCCTTAGAAAGGGTCAGTCCTTTTTTTGATAAAAGAAAAGATATTTGTTTTTCAGACAAACGCCCCTGTGCAGCCTCCCGGATCATCGTGTGTAAAGAAATTCGCCACCTTTTTCCTGCTTTATATGCTTCGAGTACAGGTGTTTGTTTGACTTCATGCTCATTAAATCCAGGCATATGAATGACACATTTTGGCATATATTTGTCAGATAATACTTCTTTAGCCTCTATCATTAATTCCAAAAAAGAGCCTCTAAAAGCAAATATATCGTAGGGAAACAAGCCTTCTTTTCTTTGGCTAATCCAGGTATCCACTAGCTGGATAAATTCATTTTCTTTATCCAGCCAGACCAGTAAGCCACTGGTGCGGATATCTTTTTCTAATTTCTTTTTTATATGGTCTGTAATGATACTCATTTTTATTTAACTTTTTTTTATAACAAAGTCTGTTGTTTATGTTTATGTTCCTTAAATTGATTATTCCATTTTTTTGCAGCTTCAGGATGCAGTTCTTCAAAAAGATCGCGACCTTTATATTGCCCATAATCTGAATGGGCCACAGCCAGAGATGGATCTTTTTTTACCTTTTCCATGACGCGCTCAGGCCAATATCGCATGGCCAGATGCGACCAATCAAAGTCTTTTTTTCCTTTGGGTGTAGAAAGAGATTTCCACCATTTTTTGGGATCTTTCCACAAAGGCCAGACAAGTTCCCAAAGTGCAGCGGAATTAACCATCACGCCATCATCCAGGTCCATCATGTAGGGTGCTTCAATTTCCTGAATTGTTGGCAATGGACCTTTTGTGGCCAGTTGATTTACTTTTTCTGTAAACGTTCTCAATTCATCCAGAAGTTTATCCAGGCTGGCAATCTCTTTTTCTATAGTATTGACTTGAAAGCTATCTTCAATGGTTTGCCGCTCTTCACGAAGTCTCCTGATACGACTTTCCATAAGTTTTATGTCTGGTTTTAGATAATTGGCCAGTATGTTGTTAAGGCTGCCATCAGTCCATTGGTGGATATTGATCCAGATGAAAAAGTTCTTTTTTGATGAAATGAGTGGGAAATAAATGGGCCTTTTCTGATAAAGTGACGCATGCATATCAAAGGCAGATGTCCTAATCCAGTTGTTCAGCGTCTTTTTTGAGCGTTGTGCAGGTGCCCAATCTGTGCGGCAATCCAGCACCAGGGCGTGATAAATTTCATCCCAGAGTTCACTGCATTTTTCACTACCCCATTTATATTGAAGGATAGATTTTAAGGTATTCAAACAAGCTGTTCCAACATTGGATGTTTTTTCACGATTTAATCCTTCGTAGTCATCTAAAGCCGATAGATAAAGAAGACCATGCTCATGCCCTTGTGGGGCTTTTGGATCTTTTATAATGTTCTGCTCTTGTCTTCTTTTTTGTGCCAGATCTAACAGGCCGCCTGTTTGAGCATCAAATCTGCCCAATAATATCCCAATGGCCCAGGAAAGATGCTTAAATGCTCTGTCTTTTCGCTGGCCTTCATGAACCAGGTTTTGTTCTTCTTTTATTTTTAAAAGGCTGTCAGGGTGAATACGATATTTTCGGCTTAGGGATAGAATGGATTTTTCTTCCTGAAAAGATTTAGCAAAGTGTTTGGGTATTGATTCTAGCTGACCATCCCAATGTGGAAAATTAAAGACAGATTCTCCAATCTCTTGATAAATGGCATTGATGGTTTTCTGGGAAAAATTTTGGAGAAGTTCTTTGTCTATTTCATCTCGTATTCGTGCTTCTTCTATTTCAAACTTTTCAGGGCTTAGGTGTTGGTAGGTGTATTCTATGTTGGATTCAGTGGAGGCGAAGAGTTGGTTGTAGAGGGTTTCTGCTCGATTTAGGTAAGTGGTGTAATCTGAGAGGTAGTCTAATACAGGAAGGTTTTCAATATCTCCTACTTGATTTGCAATAGTAGGGTTAAATGATTGTGAAACATAACCTGATAAGTTAGAGCTGAGAAGTACTTGCATTTTTTTTGGATTGTCACAGAAAATAGTTGAACCTTGTACATCAAAAATTGATTTATATTTTCGTAAGCGGCAAAGAAAACCTCTGGTACCAGTGTAGCTGAAAGCAAGGCCTTGTTTGAAGTAATAGTTTTGAGAGTATATCCTTTTAGAAATTGAGTTGTGTAGATGAATTGAAAGAACCTTTTCTTCCTTTCCATTTTCTTTCCACCGAACAATATTTTTTAAAGACTCAAACCATCTGTTACCTTCAGCTCCTTTTACATAAGCAAACCATTCATTGAAATAAATATTATCAGATGCATTAGAATTAAACAAAGATACTCTTTGATAAATAGATTCAAACCAATATCTAAGAAATCTATTATTATCAGTAGTAGCCATTCCTTGTTTAATTTCACTAATTTTTCCCAACTTCGGAGCCGTCAAATAAGTCTGTCGAAACTCTTCAGGCCACCAATAGATCATGGGGGAACCTGGGATTTCGGCAAAGCGGGATTGGGGGAAGGTGTAGGTGTTGTGTTGATTGATTAACAGTGGTATCTTATCATCAAATTTGGGGTCAGTTTTATCATTTCCACCACCTATTCTCTGGAAAACAGATTGTTTAGGTAATTTTTGTGATTTATTAAATACCACAAGAGTTATCCCTAGTGCGCTTGATAAAACATCATGAAAAGTATGAACACCTAATTGTGACAGAGCAAATATTGGGCTGTCTCGAAAAATTCTGTTTCTCATTTTTTGAAATTTAGACAAAAATAAAAAATTATGGGTTGAAACATAAGCTATAAATCCATGTTTTTTAACAAATTGGAGACATTGTATATATAATGCCTCATATAATTCATTTGTGTCCTCAATAAAACAAGCTTTTAGTTTTTCATGTGCTTTTGCTTTTGATAAATAAGGCGGATTAGCCACAATCACATCATATTTTTGCCCCAACAATTCAATCAGCCTCAGCCCTTTACCCATTTGCACAGCCAGAGATTTAACACCTAAATCTTCATCCTGATCATAATCACGAATAAAACCAGTTAATGCCTTTAATATTTTTTCTTTAACCTCTTTTATATCTTTGGCCATCATAAATGCTTTATTATATTCTATAATCCTGTTAATTTCTTTGTCGACTTGAAGCAAAGACCCGAGATATTCTGCCCCACTTAGGGTATTAATGATTTCAAGGCTGAAGTTTTGATTTAAATTTAATTCATCTTCAAGAATTTTTACAAATTTAAGAATTGCAGGATGATTTTTATCAAGGTGGCTGATACCTAAATCAGAGGCAACGAGATTTAGTTTTTCTATCTGGTATCCTGGGAGTTTTTCCTGGGTTTTAATATAAATTGCGGCAGCACCTATTTGTACTGCGCGGTTGTCAATATCAATGCCATGAATGTTGTTGTTCAATATGGTGTCGATTATTTGTTTTGGTGTGTATGATTCACCTATAAGACGAGCCTGATCTTGATATAATTCCCAAAGAAAATCAAAAACATATACCAGAAAGTGACCACTTCCCATAGCAGGATCAAGAATTTTAACAGCATTTAAGGAAAAAGGGGCAGCTTCAACAGTTTCCTTTGCAAAATCCTGGGATACATAATACATCCAAAAAGTTTCATCACCATTAATTGGCATAGCTTCAGTTTCAGGAATTTCTTTGTTTGCAATTCGTTGGTTCCAGTCTGTTCTTCTGATTTGAAGGGTTTTAATTATTTCTTCAGCCCTGGACGACCATCCATTTTTAGCGCAAATAGCGAGCCATTGGGCTCCCAAAGAATTTTGTACCAGCCATTCAACCATATAACGTTCTGTAAAAAGCTGTGTTTTGTCTGAAAGTTCATGGGCTTCAACTTTTCCGGAAGTTGTATTGAGTTTTGAATCTACCGCTTTTCGATCAGGATCATTCCAATACTGATATAACCACCCCAGAGTTGTGTCATCTTTCCATACATCTTTTAGATCTTCCTGATTCAGTGTCTCAATTAACCAAATCAGTGTTGGCCCTGGTATGGGAAGACATTCATGTATTTCATTGTATTCAAACAAGGCAGGAAGCTCTATAGCCAGTTGATCCCACACTTGCTGAAGGATAAAGGCAAATCCCTGATCATCACCCTGAACCAGGGCCACAAAAAATTCCTGTTCTGTCCTAAATGCTGATTTTTCAATTCCCTGACTGATAAGTTTGACTTTTCTCAAGTCCCGACATTCGAGCTGCATGAGAATAAACATGCGATTTGTAAGGGTGTAGGCACGTTCTTTGATTAAAACTTTTAAATTGGTTAACCAATCTTTATGTACTCGCGCAGGATCTTCAAGCCAGGCAAATAGTCTGTCATAAGCGCGTTTTTCCTGAAAGGTGAGTTGAACCTTATTGCGATCCTTTGCACTTAGTGAGTACCGCTGATAACAGGCTTGTTCTAAATCGTCAAATAATCTTTTTCTGATCGCATTGACACAGTTTTTTAAATTAATTCTGGTTTTTTCGGTTAAGCTGCTCATTCTTTTCCTATATTTGTTGTGTTAAGTTCGATTAAAAACTTTTTTAATCACCCTGAACCATTTTAATATTGTTCTTTCGTTCATCAATCCATTGAAAAGCATCCTCAAATGATTTTTTCTGATTATGGCTAATCTTTTTAAAGAAATTTATACCTTTTTCCAAACGATCAAATAAGGAAGGTATAATATACCCCACGTCCTTTACCATGAAGTTTCAATATATTTCGCTTACAAAGCTGTTGTATATGTTTTTTTAAGGTGTTTCGATTCTCCTGCAATGTTTTTTCGAGAAATGAAATACGAATTCTTCCATGTTGTTTAGCAAGTTCTATAATTTTTAAGGATAATGAGGGTAATGTATCCGCAAGTTTTTCTCGTTGAACTTTTTCTAAAAGAGAATCCTTTTGTTTTTTTAATACTTCAAGAAAGAATACAGTCCAGGTGAATTCAGGCTGAGATTCTTTTAAAGCTTGCTGGCTTTTCCGAAGCGATATATAATATTGTTTTTTATTTGCTTCAATAATACGTTCGTGTGAACTATATTGGACATAATCATAACCATACTTAATCAATAAGAGATTGGTTAGAATACGTGATAACCTCCCATTGCCATCTTGAAAAGGATGAATTGCAAGAAAACGAAGCACGAACTCAAAAATTACGATCAGCGGATGCGCTTCATTAAATTTTTTCTGACAGTCGTTTATAAGTTCATTCATTTTGTATGGTGTTTCAAAAGGAGATGCTGTTTCGAATATTATTTGAGTTTGTTTTCCATTTTTAAATACAGCTACATGATTAGGATTTTTTTTATACGCTCCCATATGCCAATGGTCTTTTGTTGAATAATTCATCAATAACTTATGAAGATATTTTATATTGTTTTCAGTCAGATTTATTTCTGAGTAAGATGAATAAATTTGGCGGATAGCATCAGCATATCCGGCAACTTCTTGTTCATCTCTATTTTGAAAAGAATTTGTATTAAGTCCTTCTAAAATGGCTTCAACTTCACGATCTGTTAACATCGCACCTTCTATACGCGTTGACGATCCTATTGATTCAATTGTAGCAATAATTCTAAATCTTGACAGCATTTCTTGATTTGAAATATTTATACCCTTCCAGAATCCTTTAAATTCATCTATTTCAGCAATTAATTTTAAAATTTGATTATTCATAATTATTTATATCCAAAATTATATCCAATTATATCCAATTATATCCCATTTTGTTTGTAGGGAGTATCATTCTTCAAATCTTATTGTTATTCCTAAATTTAATTTTTTTAAACATTTTTCTTTTAAGGAAGATAGTCGCTGTTCCAGTTCTTTTTGATTACTGATAATTCTATTGAGCAAATCTAATTTTATAACTTCTACCTTTGCTGGAGGAGGTTCTGTTCCATTGTCATCATCATCTTGTTCATTCAGAATGTTATCTATCAAGCGATGGGCTTCAGAGGTTGCATCACGAATTCTATCAGGAGCCTGCTTAATGAGTAAAAGTCCTGGTTGCACAGCATCTTCATCAACATCAAGAAATACCTTTCGGATACTCTGTAACACATCCTGTTGTTTATCTCTTTCCAGATTAGCAAAATCAGGTCTAAGTTTAATTTGAGACAATTGATTATCAAGTTCATCCTGTTGTTTTTGTTTATACAGCTTTCTTGTTTGCTTGTAATGCATTTGAATTTTTTCAGCCATTGGCTTTAAGTCAGCATATGCGCGCCAGGGAGATTCACTTTTCATGTGGTTTTCAAGTGATACAACAGCTTGCTTAACATTGGATTCTTCTCCTACCTGCTCCAACTGCTTTACCTGTACTTCCAAAATACTTTTTAACTGGCGCAGTTCTTTTTCGGTATTCTCATTTAATATTTCTTCCAGTTCTTTGACCCTGGAAACGCCTTTTTTAATGATATCCAGATTTCGTTTAAATCGTTCAAGGGTCTTTAGAACCTGACGATTTTCAAGGCATGATGTTAAGGCTTTGTTAAAGGCATTTAATTCCTCAGGAATTGAAAAATTAAGACTTCCCAGTTTGTTCGTTAAGTCGGATATTTTGTCTTTCCATTCAGGAAAATGTTTAAAAACCAAATCAGCCAGTTTATCTGATTCGCTGTCCACATGGCTTAAACCTAGGGAATCTTCAAAAAAACGACGTAAGCCTGTGCGATCTCTTCCTGTGAGAGTTGTTTCTTTATTAATTTCAATCTCTGAGCAAAGGAATTCCCGATTTTTTTCAAATATTGATTTGGCACCTGGATCTTGGATAGAGGTGATTTCATGCTTACTATCTATGATGCGAAGACGTTCTTCACGCAAAAGCCCAATAATAGATGATTTGATAACTATGCTTGAATAACCAAAGGGAGCTTCACCAAAATACTTGATTAACTGTTCACCTGTCAGATATGTTCTTTCCTCTAAATAGTGAAAAATTTCTCTGGGAACCTGACCGACACATTTAAAAATAATCCTGCCAGCGTCATTTTGAGCAATTCCCAAGCCACCCTGTTCATCAAAAAAAACTGTTCCCAGGCCAGAAGTATCTTTTTCTAAAAGCTGTTTGTAATCTGATTCTGTAATTGAAATATGCCCCTGGGAGAATTTATGAAATAATTGACCTAATTTTTTTTCTATTTCAGTCTTTAACAATTGCTCAAATGATGCACCCGCCTGACTCATTTCACAGGAATCACCATCAAAAAAGAACACGCCTCTAATCCATACCTGCCTAAGCTCTTTTTTTATTTCCTCCCAAAGACGTTCACTTTCGGCTTGCTCCTGAAATAAAAGTTGTTGTTGCATTGTTTGAAGATGGCCCTGTCCTTTATAGCGATCGATCATTCTCTGGGAACGTTCGTAATTTCTAACGTCACTTTCCAAATTACTGGGATCACCTGATACCCAATGAAACATTTGTTTGTGTTGCCGACTCAGGTTTATCCATAAATCTGGATCATTGCGTTTCTTTGAATTTTCCTCCCAGTGAAAACATAGGGTCAGTTTTGTAGGGACGTTCTTAGCCACAATTTTTTGTTCCAGGCCCCAATACGTTTCAAGGGGAAATCTGGCTCCATTCATGGTGGGTTGATTAACAGTGGCCATAATATCTTTTTGCAGTTGTATCAGAATCTCACTTATTCGACTGGCAGGTATGGATATTTCTTTTTTTTGGCGGTTCCAATCCTGAGCTGCATTGTTTTGCACCCGCCAGCCATACTTTTCATTAAAGTGAATCCAATTTTCATTGTTTAGTTTTTCAAGCGCAGTTTTTACTTCATTTTCAACTGAAGATGCCCCAAGATTTGGATAAAGAAGGGAGGCAAGAATCGGCAAGTGGACAGGTAATTGTTCTGCATTCATTTCCAACAAAGAAATGGCTTTAATAACTTTTGTTTCCCATGTATCTTGTCCATGCTTTTCAAATACTTTTTGAAGGGTCAACTGGACATCACTATCAATGCTTGAACCAATAATATCGTAGAGCATGTCCAGGCTCATCAATGTTCCTAAAACCCGATTCTTAAGTGCCACAGGTTCCCGATTAAATAGATCCCATATATTATTGAGTACCGATCTAACCCCACCTGCATCACTTTGAGTTCGTGCCGATTTGCGTCTGATGCACTGGGTAATATCCATAAACAGGGCAATATGTGCTGGAAGCAATGGATAATGATCAATAATCTGTTCTTTTGTAACACCTTCACAATCATATCCATGAAGCTTTAATTGATCTATATTGGCATCTGAAATAAGGGTTTCAATTTCTGATCCTGGTTTTTTTTTCAGAAGTCTTCGGCTAACGACCTCTTTTACATTTGTTCTGTCCAGGTGTACTCTAAGGGCTTTTGGAAAACGATCTTTAAGTTTAAACAGAACAGATTCCTTGCTTTCTTCTTCCAGTTTTTCCTGTCCAGTTACCAATAACCATAAAGGACTATAACCTTTTTTAACTCTTCCGCCGATCTCTGAAACAAAAGATTGAAGATCCAACATTTTATTTTGATCCCTGTCAATGTATTGAGAAACTTCATCAACAACGATAAAAATTGTCTTACCTTTAGATCGTCGTTCAATGGATTTATAAATATTGGATACCATGTTTTGGATGCTTAAGGTGTTCAGGTTAAAGGTGCTGATTTCGAGAAGGTCGTCTTGCTCTGGAAATATTTTTTTATATATTGTCCTAAACTGCTGTGGAGCCAGTGCAAAGTTGCATCTTTCTTTCCATTCTTTATTGTATTGTTCTTTGTACAGTTTAAGATATTCATCATATCGTCCATCGTCTTCCAATGCGAGTTCATAGTATGCAACGCCATCATGTTGAGAATAACCCTGTTTTTGCAGAATATTTCGGTAAATGGTATGGGGCGTACTTTCATTATTTTTTGCTGCTGTGCCAATATCAAAAATAACAGACATGCTATTGATTTGCTTACTTAGTTTTGCAAATGCCTCATGAAGCTCTTTAAAATTTGGTGTATCATCCCTTTCCAACAGGGCTTTATCCATTGATTTTCCATTTGGAAGTTCCATATGGTCAAGTGCCAGCCCCAAAAGTTTTGCAAAAGAAGATTTTCCTGAACCAAAAAAACCAGAAATCCATGAAGCAGGTAGTTTGTGGCCTTCTTTAATGGCAATAGATATTTGATTTAACAGTGACACCATCTGTTCATGAATTCCACCCAGTTGATTGCCTTGAGATGCTGTCCGGGTAGTAAATATATACTCTGAAACTTCCTGTAAAGCGATTTCAGGTTCTAACTGATGGAAATAGATAACAGGAGCGATATTTTTTTCAATATCTCTAAAAAACACATCTTTTATTTGGGTCATTTTTTTTCCTTTAAAAAAGACATTTTTTTAATAAATTCTAGGCCGATAGTCTCTATCAGCATCCATTTCACCCATAAATCTAAGGTAACGCTGTTCTGTACGTTCCCCTGGATACAGTACAATGGTAGGAACTTGAATCCCATTATCTAACATTCTTAATAGTGTTGATGTTCTATAAAAAGGATAAAGTCCCCCAATTCTGGAAAGAAAAATAACTGTTTTTGAAATATACGTTTGTTCTATTTTATTCAATATTTTATCAAAAACAAATTTAGGATATCCATCAGTGTTTTTCAATACGATATCCAGGCTATTTTTCAAAACATTCAAAGGCATTGAATAATTATTTTTATTTGCCTTATACTGAAGTTTTTCTTCCTGAACAAGGGCATCAATAAGTTCTCCATCCTCCTGAATGCTTAAATATTCAATAAGTGTAGCAAATAAATCTACATTTAAAATTCCCCATGCTTTATTGCGGAGAATGTCCAGAAGTTCAATTAATTTTTCACGCATCTTGAATTCTTCATGAGGCGGATAATGAAAAATGGCAAATGGATAGTTCTGGTTTGTACTAATGCTTGGTCCTAAAGGATTTAATAAGTCATCTTTAAGGATTTTTATTCTACTTTCGATAGTCATTAAATGCACTCCTCTAACCAATTTTTAAGTCCTGTAAAATTCAAATTTACGCTTATTTTTTCACGATCCCCTGTAAATTCCCAATAAGAAGAATGTTCTCCTTCATAAAAAAGAGGAACCAGTAATTCACGCGGTTTTAAAATAGATAAAAATAGTGGGGAGTTGTCAAATTCATTAGAGCCTGCCCCAAAATCCAAAAGAGAATAAAGCATAAATCCCATTGTTTTTGCAGAAAGTGAAGGACTGATGATCGTTTTTTTCTTTCTGCCTTTTAATAAACCATTATCACGTATAGCAGTTAACAAGTTACTACCATATCTGGACAGACTTCCGTCTCCAACTGTTGATGGAAGGTGTTGCTTTAGTTCTTGATCAAAGATTGATTTTGGAATATCAAGCAAACCTTTCTGATAACGACAAGAGATAAAGCTTGCTGTAGCCCATCGGTAGTATTTATCATTCAGCAACATGTAAAAATGATTTAAGCATGCAAAATCTTCACCAGATGTTTTTTGGATATAGAGGCGAAGTAATTTAAAATTTTCAGGAGTTATAATAAATCTCTTATTAAAATGTCTTGTTAATTCTTTGCATTTTAGTTCACTGGTATTACCATACCATCGATTTGAATAAGCATATTGAGAGTTTTTGGAAACAGTGAAGTCTGTATTAAATGAATTGATAAATTCAAGTGCTTCAGGTAATCGACTGCTAATTTTGTTTAAAGCTGATGTATGTTCCTGGTTATAGTAGTTTTGATTAGACATGTTTAATTCCTATAGTAAGACATGACATAATGACCTTTTTCATTTGTTTTAATGAGTGATGCCAGGTTTAACATTAATTCAGGCATTCCAATCACTATGTTGTATTCAATTTCTTTGCCAAAACTGGAGCCTGTAAATTCAGGTATTTTTTCTGATTGTATAAGATCGGAAAATTCTACTGAAGTCCAATCTTTTTTGGGGTTAAGAATTTGTGAAATATTTTCAGGCATACTCTCTGGATAACGTTTGAAATGTCGCATTCTTACTTCAAGGGCAAAATAAACCTCAGGTTCCGGACAAAACAATGAATGAACACTATTTCGATCCGGCATTTCATCAATCAGTTGAGACTCTTTTAAATAAGCTGCTTTTAAAATTCCTTCTCCGGCTGCAACCGGTGCTATTTTATCTCCTAAAAGTCTTTTTAAAAAGTCAGCGCCTCCCATTTCAAAAGCAATGTCAGTATTCCACCAGTTCATCAATTCTTTTTCCCCCATGCGGGCAATGATGAGTTGGGTATATAAAATTTTATCGATATCAGATTTTCTCATATAATAGACCTGTTATGTTGTTATTTTTTTCAAAATTAAACCAGAGATTTTAAAGGTTTAATTATTTGATTCTGTTTCCCATCACTGTTCAATTTACATATTTTGATATTTGCGACTGACTCTTTTTCCAATAGGCAATAATAAAGTTACAGCGAATAACGACTAAGCTCACAGGCGGCAAAAGCGAAAAAGGAATAACTTTTAAAACGATAACGATATTTAAGCAATAATTATCCCCAATCTCAATCTTACAGCACAATTGTCTTAGAAGGGTCGTTTTCGTTAAAATGATACCTCTAAGAGCTAAAAATTGAATTTCAAAATCAATATTTATCTTATAATCAGATAGTTATAACGATACATTTGGTCCGGCTATATATGACTGATTGAAGGGCAATATCATCTTTTAAATAATTAAGAATCATAGGACTAAATGTAACTGCCAATTGCATTTGCTTTGTCAGTATCATAATGAACGTTTTTTTTAAACTAATTTATAAGATATTCATTTTAATCTTGAGAAAATGCATATTTCCACCTCTTATTTGGATTATCAAAATGTATCTTATCGGGATTAAACTCATCAGGTTTATAGGGATAATAATTTTTTGCATGCCCTTTAAGCCATTCGACATACTCTTCATATTCATCATGGTTTGGATCTTCCAAAATTTTAACAACTCGGTAGTATCCATCAACACTTCCGCAGTCTTCAGGAGGACAAGCACGTTCACCAGATAAACATTTAGGATATTTTTCACCCTTTGTTTTAATAAGTATTCCCTCAAATAAAATTTCATGATGCCAAGAATCCCCAAAATCATATTCGTATTCAATAATCTGACCAGGTTTTGTAAAATGATTGACAATAGGAACTTCCCAGCCGGGAATTACTTCAATATCATCATAAACATCTCCAGGTATACCGATTTCAATAGATTTGCTTTTATGTTTTGGGCGAAATCGAAAGGCATGTAAATGATAATCCAACCACCCCATCGAATCTTGAATGGCTACATGAAAATCCCAGAAACTATATTGTTCTGGCACCTGTATTCTTCGCCAAATAGGAGGCTCTATTTCGTAAAGAGTAATTTTAAATTGATAGACTAAATGATTTTTATTTTTGCTCATATTCTTTCCTATGGTATGTAATTTATTCGTAATAATTAATTAGCGTTTCACTAATTATAGTTTCTTTTAGAAACAAAACATATAGGACTGTTGAATTACAATCCACTTAATAGTAATAAGGTTTCATATACGATCTGCCCTATCTGCAATAATTTCAGAACTCATGCTGTTTTCTATTCCACTGGTAATTTTTCTTACATAAGTAAAATTGTATTGTTTTTCAGGTAATTGATATTCCTGTTCTTCCTGAAGTATTTCTAAAACTACTTTGATTTTGAATCCCGGTTTTATCACAAGTTTACTTAAAATATCTGGTGGAATTGGTATTTGTCCCCTATTCATTTGATTTGCATAAAACTGATAATTTTGCATATTTAACCTACTTTTCATTTAAATTTTGTTTCAAAACAAAATTGTGTTAACTTGAAAAAAAACACCTACAGTATGCTTGGATATATAACAATTTTGTTCCTTATCTAATAAAAGCTCAACTGATTCCTTAAATAAAATTTTTAAACGTTTTTTATAAAACTACACTATGAGTACCATATTTCCAAACATAAAGTAAGCTAAAATATAGCAATCAATAGGATTTGTTTTGTCTGTATAGTGTCTCTAAACTAATTCGAAACCAATTTAGATGACCATTTTTAGATATTTCGACTCATCTTCAACTTTTTGATAAATCACTATTATGAGAGCAAGCGAACCAGCAATAATTCCAATAGTACCCGCAATATTTTCAGCAATTTTTTTATATTCTGAAAATGTTTCTCCGATTAGTAATATAAAAATAGCTATTATGACAAGTATGATTGCTGTCGATATTATCCCCCGAACTGATTTATTGCCCTTTTTCCTTTTATAAAACTAACTTTTCCAATCTGGCTATTACCAAAAAATTAAATGGCAAAAGGTTTAAAGCTATTGTTCCAAAAAATCTGAGTCAATATCTTCTGAAATTAATTTATGTAAATATAAAACAATAATGGTAAATATTAGCATGCACAATAATGAGATACAGGATGACTTTAAAGCTAATTGAAAATTCATTTGATATAGTTTTGTATATGATACATTAATCAATTCTGGTCCTAAAATACAGTAATTTAACCATATACTAATAAAGCCAATTACAATGACAGATCCTAGTAAATATGCTATATGTTTATTGTTCATCACTTTTTTTCCTTTCTTTGGTTAACTTAAAAACCTCAGTCATTTTTGACATAATTCCAAATATCACTCTGTGATCAGCTGTTGTCAATTTTGTGTTTAATGAAACAGATAAAAATGAAAGTATACCAATAAAACCTATGAAGACGCATGATATGGGATTACCAAAAAATACTCCTATTAGTGAAGCAACACCACTAATCCAAAGTAAAAACGTTAACATTCGTTTATGTTTTTCATTTTTAGCATCCATTATAAAAAGTGGATTTTCTAAAATCTCCTGATTTTTTATATCGCTTAAGCGCTTTTTGTATTCAAGATCGATTTCTAACAATTCATTCTTTAATTGTTTTTATTTTGTCCGAATCCTTTGCATTTTTTATTAGTATATTTATTGTACGATTATCAATAATCGTCGTATTTTCAGTTGATTCATATTCTTTGCTAACAATTTCATTTTTAGCTTTATGGATGTTTACCTTGCTATCCTTGTCGTTACTCAAATGATTAATCATGTTGGACACCTTTTTGGGATAGTTTTTTTAATTATTGGGATAATGTCTTAGGAATGCTCGAAAAATAAATTCCTCATTTACTTATGTGCCAAGAACGTGTAGGGGCGAACCTTATGTTCGCCCATCGTACATAGGAACGAAAGCGTTATTAGTTCGAGGGCGAACATAAGGTTCGCCCCTACATCGGGCTGGCACATAAGTAAATGGGGAACTTATTTTTCGAGTTTTCCTTAATTATTCATCTTTTATTTCAATTTGATTATCATTAATAATTTGCATAAGATTGAGCGAAGTAAAAGCGACCAACGACGCCTGCTGGAATAATTGGTTGGGCGCTATTATTAAGAAACTATTTCAAGT
>Ga0272440_1001852_pt1 | contig 16928 bp, 15 predicted proteins | sample SSMMMBAug17_FD_192440 | JGI IMG/M metagenome (GOLD analysis project Ga0272440, IMG submission 192440) | Marine sediment archaeal communities from Little Sippewissett salt marsh, Falmouth, MA, United States - SSM-MMB-Aug17 | ecosystem: Environmental > Aquatic > Marine > Wetlands > Sediment ... | reverse complement strand
TATGTTTATAATTTTTGTAATTATTTCAGAAAATAAAGTTGATTGAATATCAGTAATGCAATTTTTGGGACATCCACAAGATGAATTTTATTAGAATTTTTATGATATCTGTAGCACAGAACATACAGTAAAAACAGTAGATTTTTGTGGTGTTTCCTGATAAAATACAGCCTTATTTGCTTAATATTTAATTATTTTTTTCGGAAATTAGCTCAATAGAAAGACCTGACATATGTCAATGATCACTGATGAAGATTACAAAAAAGGTCATAGAAAACGACTGAGAGAACGTTTTTTCAATGCTGGATTGGATGGGTTTCATGATTATGAAATAGTTGAATTACTGTTGACCATTGGAACACCCCGAAAAGATGTTAGAGATATTGCCAGGGAGCTAATACTTAAATTTAAAACACTGACAGGTGTATTGAATGCCTCCACAGAAGAATTAACAACAATCAACGGAATTGGCCCTGTGAATTTGTTTGGAATAAAGCTGGTCAAAGCAGTTGCTGAAAGATATACTCATGAAACAATAGAAAAAAACGAAACCATTACGGATCCAAATTCATTATATGAATATCTTCTCCCCACGCTGAGCCATGAAAATCGTGAATGTTTTATGGCAATTATGCTGGATGCTAAAAATAGAATTATTAATAAAAAAATAATTTTTGAAGGTTCTTTGACATCGACCTGTGTATACCCTAGAGAAGTTATTGCAACAATTCTAAAAAATAACGCGGCCGCTGTTATTTTTGCGCATAATCATCCATCAGGTGACCCAACACCATCCTTAGAAGATAAACAATTAACCCAAAAACTGATAAAAGGATGTGACCTGATGGGAATAATTGTCCATGAGCATATTATCATTGGAAGAGGTAACTATTTTAGTTTCGCTGAAAACGGTTTAATGAAAGCGATGAAATAAAATTAAGCTTTTTTTTATTTTCATCACTTGAAAAAAGAGTTCGATTTATATATATCAACTTTAAGATGGATAGGAAAAATTTAAATAAAGGAGGAAAATATGAAAACACCAAAAAAATTATTATGGGGATACATTGTGTTGGGGGTCTTATTGATGGTCACCCCTGCAACAGCAAGTGTTTCTAATTTAAACGATATCATTAATAATATTGTATTTGAGAGGGCGGATGAAAACAATCCTTTGTTGTTCCTGCCCAAAGATACTGTAGGTTTTACTTTAGAAGTATCATCTATTCAGGAAGCACTTGAAGAATTGTGCGTATCTTTTGGTATTAAACTAAATGATGGACAAATTCTGCCCATCAACATTATTGACAGTCTCTCTCAAACACCGGTGTCTTCAATAACAATTGAAAACGTTCAATCAGAAATTGCTAAAAGTCTTTTTGTGCTATTACAATTTCCAGAAGAACTGGTTGCTCAAATTCAGGAAAAATTACAAACCTACTCTGAACAGTTTGAAATTGTCGCATGGATTGATCAATTACAGGAAAATCCTATGTCAATAACCGATTTGTTAATTGTCAACTTACCGAAGCGCTATGAAAATAATACCAGTCAACCTGATGAAACATTACCATCTGAGTTAGACTGGTATGAAGAGTTTCACAAAAGTTTTGTTCATAATAATTATGGTGCATCAATAGATGCTTATGCTTATGCCAAATTCGACGAAGATGGCTCCTCTGCCGGCGCTCATGCTGAAACGAACCTGACACTACTGGATAATACATTTCAATTGGCCCAAGTGGATGCCAAAATTCTTGCGGCCCCGCATCAAAAAAGTGATTCTTACATAGACATTGATGTTCAATACATGGGCAACAGTATTTGGGTATATCACTGGGCTGATACCATTGATATTCTCGAAGGTGAAAATGAAAGAGTTTTCATTAAAGAAAAACATTATGTTAAGGATTTTACCATTGTTATTGTACCGGTTCACATTGAAGCTGGTGGATATGGCGCCTTAGGTATTGAATGGAAAATGGACTTGGATGAAAATACTCAAGAAGAATTTATGACACAATTTAAACCCGTTGTTGATATTGCTGGATATGCACGTCTTGATGTTGATCTGGGGATTGCATCAGGAACCATTAAAGGAAATTTGACTTTAATTGAAAATGAATTTGTAGCTGAAATAATTGCTCAAATGGTCGAAGAAAATGGACAACTTGAAGGAGCGCTTTCGTTCGTGGTTGAAAATGCCCTTCAGGGACCAAAAGGTGAAATCAGTGTTAATGTTTCATGGAATGAAACCACCATGTGCATGGAAGAAAAATGTTTCTTAGGTTTTTGTGCAGAAGTGCCGGTTCAATGCACAAACGAAGGCGCAGATTTTATGAAACTGGTAGACTGGGATTTTTGGCAGGCCAATGACGTTTTAATAAATACAATCGATGATTTAAGACAAAATGTTGCTTTAATATCTTTGAATCAATAAATGATTTTAATATTTTTGTTTAAGACTTTAAATTTATGTGAATAATCAACAATGCAGGGAAAAATAAATTTCCCTGCATTATTTTTTTATAAAAAGGAAAAAGCAATGATGGAATATATCGTTAATTATGCTGCCGCAACAGGCTCATTTGTGATCACATTGGTAATTGTTCTTTCTGTACTGATTTTTTTTCATGAACTGGGTCACTTTCTTTTTGCACGCTTGTTTGGCGTTGGTGTAGAAAAATTTTCTTTAGGCTTTGGGCCACGCATTTTCGGTAAAACCATTGGCAGAACCGATTATCGCCTTTCACTTTTTCCTTTGGGCGGATATGTAAAACTTGTTGGAGAAGAACCTGGCGAATATGTTTCACCTGAAGATGAGGCTGTTTCAATGGCAAATAAAGCTATATATAAAAAAATGTTGATTGTTGCAGCAGGTCCTATATTTAATGTTGTCCTTGCATGGATCCTATTTATTATCATCTCTTTGATAACAGGTATTCCATCACAACAACCCAGAATTATTGGGGTGGGTGAAAATACTCCAGCAGAACAAGCAGGCTTAAAATCTGGAGATCTGGTTGTTGCTGTCAATAAAGAAGTCGTTCATACATGGCAAGAAATGGCATCACTAATTTCAAAAAGCAATGGTCAGGAAGTTCACCTTGCTATTAAACGTCAGGATGAATTGATCTCTTATACAATACAGCCTCAAGTGCTTAAGGAAAAAAACGTTTTTGGTGAAATGGTGGATCGATACATGGTTGGCATCTCCAGTGTTAACATTTCTATTACTCCAAAAACACTTGAAGTTTTGAAAGACGCTGGCATTTCTGAAAAAGGCATTCAATCACTTGCTTTACTCATGGACAAAAATTTCATTACATCCAAAGCCTTAAACGAAAGCCTGGAAAAAGCCATTGGAAAAGAAACATTAGAAAGCCATAAAGATCTGATTTGGGATAATTTACATATTGATCAACTGGAATATGATATTAAAGACTTGAATATTTTTCAGGCCTGCATAGAAGGCACTAAACATACTGGGCGAATGATCAATCTAACCGTAATGGGACTCTGGAAACTCGTTACCGGCTCGCTTTCTGCCGATACCATTGGTGGTCCTATAGCTATCGCACAAATGGCTGATCAGTCCGCTAAAGCAGGATGGATGAATCTCGTCTTTTTTATCGCCATCATCAGTATCAATCTGGCACTGGTGAATTTGCTACCCATTCCTGTTCTTGATGGTGGTCATTTATTGTTTTTTTCCATTGAAGCGATAGCCAAAAAACCAGTAAATCTGAAAACACGCGAACTTGCCCATCAAATTGGTATTGTGTTTCTTATTTCAGTGATGATTGCAGTGACGTATAATGATATTATTCGATCCTTTTTTAGCTGAATATATTTGTTGTGATAAGTTCCTCATTTTAAACATCTGGAGTTCAAATCTTTAGATTTGGACAAGCGAAATGAATCAGCTGAGACTTGGCGGTCTGAAGATGAAAAACAGCATGCTTACCTTCTGTATTTTTAAAATATTACAATATGATAAAAGTCAAACACTAAACCTGATTAAGATTAACGCCCATCGCAATGTCATGCCGTCGTGGCGAATGCCCGTCTATGCATGACTTGTGATGGGTTTGACCGGCAAAAAAACAAAATGTGAAGGAAAGAAGGTTCTCTCCGGGCGTATCCAAAAATTGGGGGAAGCAAAGTTATTCCTTATTGTCTGAACCCGGATTACGCAGATTAAGATGATTAAGATGATTTGTAAAGTGAGGCATAAATAACAATATGTTTATGCAGTAAAAACAAAGGAGCCTGAAGTTGTGAATAAAATAGTAAATCCTCATGCATTGTTTTTTGAAAATATGTTTTCGCGAATGGATATTGCGATTGATTTTATTAAAAATTATTTACCCGACAGTATTGTAAAACAACTGGATTTAAAGACAGTAAAAATGGAACGAAAATCCTTTGTGAATAAACAATTAAAAGTGACTCAATCTGATTTGCTCTATAATGTGAAAACGATAGACAAAAAATCTGTATTTATTTACATTTTGCTCGAACATAAGAGTCATATTGACCGTTGGGTTTTATTTCAATTATTAGGCTATATTGTTCAAATTGGAGATCGAGAACGAATGATGAACAAAGCCAAAAGAAAGCAAAAACAAAAGGAAAACGAAAAACGAAACAAAGCTGAAAAAGATAGCATTGAAACTGAGTATTTAACACCAGTGATACCCATTATCGTCTATCATGGCCAAAAAAACTGGGATATACCAAAACATTTGTCTGAAATATATCGATGTGATACTGTTTTTAAATGTTTTTTGCCAGACTATGATTTTCAGGTAATTAATTTAAACAATTCCGATGATAGTCAAATTCGGGGAATGGTTTACTTGCAGGTTACATTTTTAATTATGAAATACATTTTTAGCGAAGATTTAAAACATAAATTGCCTGCAATTTTATCATTATTATCTGATTTGATTCAGCAAAAATCGACCATTGATTTTTTAAGTGTTGTATTGGAATACATTGGCACCAATCAACTCTGTGATGAGGAAATGGTGAAAGAAAACTTATATAAAGCTTTTCAAAATAAAGGAGAGGAAATTATGTATTCTGTTGCAGATAAATGGATAAATGTGGGAATTGAAAAAGGTAAAAAAGAAGGTAAAAAAGAAGGTAAAAAAGAAGGTAAAAAAGAATTATTATCATTTTTGTTTGAAGAACGTTTTGGCAGTATTCCCCAGCAAGTGAAAAAGCAAATGAATCAAATTGATGATAAACTTATAGAGAAACTTACCCGCTCATTTCTGAAATTTCAGTCAATCAATGATTATTATTTATGGTGGGATCAGCATTTTTCATCTCGGTAACCGATCCTATTGCCAATATGTGTAAAAAACGGATAATGGGCTCATATCTTGAAAAATTTGCAAAAAGTTTATTTTATGATCTTAATAAATTTGTATTAAATTTTATGTTATATCGACAAAGTAAAAAGGGAGATGATCACATTGAAAACTCTTAAAACCCCAATGGATATTCTGAAACTATTACAAAAAAACAATTGCCGGGACTGTAATGAAAAAACATGCCTGGCATTTGCAGCAGCTGTTCATCAAGGTCGAAAACAGCTTTCGGATTGCCCTCATCTGTCTTCCGATATTCTCCAACAATATGCGACATCAATTCCCAATGGCAATACATATGAACAAGAAATGCAACGAATAATCGACGAATTAAAAGAAAAACTGAAAACGATTGATTTAAAGAAGGCCGCCCAAAACGTTCACGGAAATTTTTCTCCTCCCTGGTTAACGCTTAAAATATTTGGAAAAGACTTTCGAGTGGACAAATCTGGCAATTTTTCAACAGATATTCATATTAATCCCTGGGTTGTCGTTCCTTTTTTAAATCATATTATTCAAAGTTCTGGAGCACCTGTTTCTGGAAAATGGGTGACATTTAGAGAGCTTAAGGGAGGTCAGCCAAGACTTGCGTTGTATGAACAACGATTTGAAAAAGAACTTAAACGCATTGCAGATAATTTTACGGATTTATTTGAAGACCTGATTCATATTTTTAATGGCCACCAATTGGAAACAGATGATGAAATTTCAACAAAAAAAGCTGATATTTCTCTTGTATTAGAGCCTTTTCCTAACATACCGATATTGATCAGCTATTGGAAACCAGAGGATGATCTTGGATCAGATATTACCATTTATTTCGATAAAAATGTTCATGAACAATTGGATACAGAATCCTTGTATGGTTTACTGGCAGGTCTTCTTCAAATGTTTTATCGTTTAGCAATGCGTCATGGTATATAAAACAGGTTAAAGCCAATGGATAATATTCTTGAAGTGAAAAACTTAACCATGGATTTTGGTGGTCTGCGAGCGTTGGATAGCATTAATGTTAAAGTTTCCCCCAAACAAACAGTGGCTTTAATAGGTCCTAATGGTGCTGGAAAAACGACTTTTTTTAATTGTATTACTGGATTGTATACACCTACAAATGGCGATTTATATTTACGTTCCAAGACAGATGGTAGGCGTCGCATCAATGGATTAAAACCCAACCACATTACCCAACTGGGCATGGCCAGAACATTTCAAAATATTCGATTATTTGCCAACATGTCAGCCATAGAAAATGTAATGATAGGTCAACACTGCCGGACAAAAACAGGGGTATTAGGCGCTATACTTAGAGACAAAAAAACAATTTCTGAAGAAACGAAAGTGATTAAAAATGCCTATGATTTGCTGAATGAAGTTGATCTGCCAAACAGAACGAATGAACTGGCCAAAAATTTGCCCTATGGCGAGCAACGCCGCCTTGAAATTGCACGTGCATTGGCAACACGTCCAAATCTTCTTTTATTGGATGAGCCGGCTGCTGGAATGAATCCAAATGAAACGATTGAACTGGTTTCACTGATTCAAAAAATTCAAAACAAGTTTCAAATTTCTGTTTTAATTATCGAACATGATATGAAAATGGTCATGCAACTGTCAGACTATATTTTCGTTCTGGATTATGGGCGATTAATTGCCACTGGCACACCTGATGAAATCAAAAAAGATCCAAAAGTCATTCAAGCATATCTGGGGGAGGCAACTGATGCTTAGTCTGGAAAGTGTACATGCTGGGTATGGCCGGATATCGGTTTTAAACAAAGTTGATATTTTGGTTGAAGAAGGCGAAATTGTTACCTTGATTGGTGCAAATGGTGCTGGCAAAACCACGACATTAATGACCATTTCCGGAGTGGTTCCTTGCACGGAAGGTGTTATTCGATTATTTAACTATCCTATTCAAAACATGCCTCCTGATCAAATTGTACGAATGGGAATTAGCCATGTTCCTGAAGGAAGACGAATTTTTCCTTATATGACCGTGAAAGAAAATTTGGATATGGGCGCTTTTTTGAGAAAAGATACCAAAGAAATTCAAAAAGATTTCGATCAGGTTTATTCGATGTTCCCTATTCTCAATAATCGAAAACATCAAATAGGTGGGACATTGAGTGGCGGAGAACAACAAATGCTGGCGATATCAAGAGCGTTAATGGCAAGACCAAAGTTATTATTATTGGACGAACCTTCGTTAGGATTAGCCCCTATTTTTGTCAGGCAAATATTTAACATGATTAAGCAAATCAATGAATCACAAAATACAACGATCCTTCTTGTGGAGCAAAATGCAAACCTTGCTTTAAAAATTGCGCACCGAGGTTATGTTATGGAAAATGGTAGGATTGTATTGAATGATACCTGTAAATCTTTAATGGAAAACGATTCTGTAAGAAAAGCCTATTTGGGACTTATATAATGATGAATATTTCAAAAAAGCCTGAATGGGCAGAAGAAAATAGTAAAGGGTTTGCATCAAGTATTATTCCTGGTGTATCCGGTGGTCATGATGGTAATGTATCGTATCAAAAATCTGCATCGTCGAACAACCGATCATCAAAAAAAATTATTCGTGCCCGACAACTGACCCTTGATGATTATGTTCAAGGTATACTCAATCAAGATCGTGCTATTCTTGGCCGCGCAATAACGCTTGTGGAAAGCCACTCATCTCGCCATAGAGAAATTGCCCAAAAAATTCTTGATCAACTGATTCTCCATACGGGACAATCAATTCGTGTCGGCATTACAGGTGTTCCAGGTGTTGGAAAAAGTACGTTTATTGAGGAATTAGGATGTTATTTATTGGAAAAAGGTTATCATCCAGCAGTACTGGCTGTTGATCCCAGTAGCCAGATTACGGGTGGCAGTATTTTAGGGGATAAAACCAGGATGCAAAAACTGTCGCGTGATCGTCGGTGCTTTATCCGACCATCGCCATCCAGTGGGACACTGGGTGGTGTTGCTCAACGAACACGAGAAACAATGATGATTTGTGAAGCTGCCGGCTTTGATGTTATTTTAGTAGAAACAGTCGGGGTCGGTCAGAGTGAAACCACTGTTCGGTCAATGGTTGACTTTTTTTTGCTTCTTATGCTGGCCAACGCTGGTGATGAACTTCAAGGTATTAAAAAAGGCATTATGGAAATGGCTGATGCTTTACTCATCAACAAAGCTGATGGGGATAACAAAATCAGGGCAGAATCTGCAAGAAATGAATATGAAAGAGCCCTTCATTATCTTCAGCCATCAATAGAAGGTTGGAAAACTCATGCTTATACCTGTTCATCTCAAACGGGTGAGGGTATACCTGAAATATGGAAAGTTATTGAATCATTTTGTCTCATCACCAAAAAATCAGGTGTTTTTTTTGACAATCGAAAAAAACAATCATTGAATTGGTTTCATACCTTAATTGAAGATCAACTGAAAGCACTTTTCTTTCACAATTCTATTGTAAAAGAAAACCTTCCCAAAATCGAAAAAGCCATTTGTGATAATAATTATTCACCATCAAGTGCTGCCAAACAATTGATGAATGCTTTTACTAAGGAAATGGCAGCATAATTTTTTTAAATCTATAGTATAAATGCCACTCAAAAGCACGTGAACTCAGCTTATTTCCTCATCCGTTAAATAACATGCAGGGTCAGGTGCCCAAATATCACCGGATACAGCTTCAGCGCGTACCCGAAAATTTCCACCACAAACATCCAGCCATTTACATTTAGCGCAACGACCTTTTACATGTTTTTTCTTTTCTTTTAGTTGATTAAGAAGAGGATCAGGATTGTTGGTCCATAGTTCACTAAAGGGCGTTTCACAAACATTTCCAAATGTTTTATGTCGCCAGAATTGATCCGCATGAATATCACCATTCCAGCTAACACAACCGATACCTCTACCAGAATTGTTTCCTTCGTTCATTTTAAGAAGTTCCAGAACTTCCTTCGCGCGCTCTGGATTTTCTTTTAACAGGCGTAAATAGATATATGGGCCATCAGCATGATTATCAACCGTTAAAACTTCCGGATTTTTTCCTTGATCATGCATTTGTTTGGTTCGATCTATAATGTAATCAACCGTTTTGCGTGTTTGTTCATGAGTTAAATCTTGTTCAACAAGTGTTGATCCGCGACCAGCATAAACAAGGTGGTAAAAACAAATTCTGGGAACCCCCATTTTTTCAAGGATATCAAAAATATCTGGAATTTCATTGACATTTAGTTTATTAATTGTGAAACGAAAGCCGACTTTGATCCCAACATTCTGACAATTTTCAACCCCTTTCATAGCAGCAGTGTATGCACCTTGTACACCACGAAACAGATCATTTACAGATTGAGTACCATCCAGGCTGATACCTACATATGACAGCCCAATATCTTTAAGCCTTTGCGCCATATCACGATTAATCAATGTCCCATTGGTTGATATAACAGCACGCATCCCTTTAGAAACTGCATATTCTGCTAAATCCGGCAAATCTTTTCGAACCAAAGGCTCTCCACCAGAAAACAATACAACCGGTACACCAAATTGAGCCAGATCATTTAGAAATTGTTTTCCCTGGTCAGTACTCAGTTCATTGTCTTTTTGTTTTTCGGTCGCATGTGCATAGCAGTGAACACATTTTAAATTGCATCGTTGAGTGATATTCCAAACCACGACCGGGCGTTTATCTTTTGAAAATTGGAGTAAATGCGATGGCATACAAGCTGATGATCGCCCATAGCGTAATGCATCTGAGGGCTCAACAGTACCACAATAGAGTTTTGATATTCCAATCATTTTTCTTCAACTTCCTTCATTTCATCTTTAATCAATTTTTCCAGGTATTCATTAGGTTCTATGAGTGCTTCTTTGGGAATTACAAATTCTTTTTTTGTTGTTTTCTCCCGAATTATTTTCAAACCATATTCAAAGTTTTTATTCAACCAGTTATAAAAATTATCCATCCCCAAAGAGTCATTCAGTTGTTTTTTGAGTAAATAATTGACAGCCTCATCATCCAACGTCAAATGAATATCATGAGTCGTAGAAAAATCGGATTCAATTTTATTAATATTATCAAAAGCTTTTTTGACTTTTGCAAATGATGTTTCCAGATCCATAATGTTTTCACAACAAAACTCAGATATAAAAGTAATTCGATCGTCAGTGTCCAGGTCAAGTTCAAAACGACTGGCCAAACGTTGTTTGTTTTCCTTTATGTACTCTACCATATTATCGAGTTCATCCTGAGCAACTGTGTTAAATTGTTGTGTCCACTGAGAATTATGAGGATCATCTAAAAGAGCATCAAGCCATTTTTGGGGTTGCTCAATGATTTCTTTGGTAATGGCAATTTTTTTAATTTCAGTTGATGGCAACTTTTTTTCAAATGCTAATAATGCATTTTCTATCGCACTAACAAGACCTCGAGCACCTGTTTTTTCTGCATAAGCTTGTTCAGCCAGCAGATAAAGAGCTTTATCTGAAAATTTGACCTGAATATCGTAGGCCATGAAATCCATTTTTTTTCCCAATATTGTAGGGTTATTTGGATTCTTTAAAATGGTATATAAATCATTCGTTGATAATGGGTCTAAAACAGCAGTTACCGGCAAACGACCGACGAATTCGGATTCAAAGCCGAATTCAATGAGATCTTCTGATTTAACTTTTTGTAAAATAAGTTCATCTTCTTCTGCATTGGGTAATTTGGCACCAAATCCCATTTTTTGGTCAGCCACGCGTTTTTTGATAATGTCTTTGATGTCTGCAAATGCACCACTCATGATAAACAATATATTGCGAGTATTTAATGTTTTTTTTCCGCGTTTTCCTGTTTTCCGGTAATGCTCAAATTCTTCCATCACAGAAATGGGATCATGGTTCGCTTTAATATCAATGTCGGTTTCTTCCATTGGTTTTAAAAGCGCTCGTTGAACACCAGCACGAGAGATATCATGTCCAAATGAATTTTGGCCTGCGGCAATTTTATCAACTTCATCAATGTAAACAATGCCATATTGAGCAAGATCAAGATTATGATCAGCTTCTCGAATTAAATCTCGAATTAAATCTTCTACATCACCGCCTACATAGCCGGCTTCTGTGAATTTTGTAGCATCACCTTTTACAAAAGGGACACCAATTTTATTGGCAATGAGTTTGATAATATACGTTTTTCCAACGCCAGTCGGACCAATTAAAAGCACATTATTCTTTATTCTACCAACAGTATCGCTGAGTTTCTCTTCATTTTTTTTCTGATATTTAATTCGATTAAAATGCGTACAAATTTTTGTGGATAAAACAGCTTTTGCATGATCTTGACGAACAATATATTGATCCAGATAAGCGACCAATTCTTCTGGTTTAAGATCAAACTTCAGCTCATCTTCTTTTTGTTCAGGTGGGGGTGGTTTAACGGTTTCGTCTTCTTCAGGCAAAAAAGCTGCGGTTGGAATTATTTTCACACGAGAACCAAATTTTTTGCTTAAAAAATCAGATAATTCTTTAGCTAATTCGTCTGTTTTCGGTAGACGTTCACCTTTCTTTTCACTCATTATAATATCTCCCTTATCCAGCCGGGAACATGCGCCCGGCTGGATTTAAACCACCGGCATCCAGCTTTTGAGGCTGACGCTCTATTCCTGAGCTATGAACGTAGTAATCATATTTAAAATATGTAAAATTAAAGTAATTCAATACATAGCTTTCGTCAAGCCAAAAAAATTTCACTGGTTTGATCACTGAATGCCGCCTTGACTTCCCCAACCAAATACAATGATCCTGTTGCACAAATGGCATCTTTTGGTTTTGATTGTTTTAGTGTTTCAGTATAAGCTTCAACAACATCTGGAATGATCTGGACATTTTTTACATAGGGCGTAATAAAATCCCTCAACACTTCTGGATCAAGGCTTCTTTCAATTTTGGGTTGAGTGATAACAACTTTTTCGGCCATTTGAATAATAGGTATCAACATTTTCTTAAAGGGTTTGTCATCTAAAACAGCAACAATTAAAGTTAGAGGGCGTCCATTCAATGTATTTTCCAAATAGTTCGTAAGCTCTCTGATTGCCATAATATTATGTGCGCCATCAATAATAACAAACGGTTTCTGAGAAATAACCTCAAGTCGTCCTGGCCATTGTACTGTTTGTAAGCCCTCTCGAACCGCATTCCATGATGCACTATTACCTGAAATAAGCTCATAAGCACAAAGTGAAAGAGAAGCATTTCTTATTTGATGTTGTCCATGCAGTACACAGCTCAGTTGTCTCCAATTATATTTGAGCCCACTATATGAAAAGCCTTTCTTGCCCTGCCTAAAACGTATCTGTTTTCCCAACTGGTATACAGGCGCAAACTGTTCTTTGGCACGATCAAGAATAACTTCAATCGCCTTAGGTTTTCTGACATCGGTAATAACAGGGCAATGTGCTTTTATGATACCTGCTTTTTCAAATGCAATATCACCGATTCTTTTTCCAAGGTACGATTGATGTTCCAGGCCTATTGTTGTTATTATTGTTACCAAAGGCTCTAAAACATTAGTTGCGTCTAATCTCCCTCCCATCCCCGTTTCAATAACAGCAAAGTCAACTTTTTCTTCGGCAAAAGCGGTAAAAGCCATGGCCGTTGTATACTCAAAAAAAGTCAATTCTCTGTCTGGTTTTTGCACTTTTTTTACGGTTTGATAAAGTTTCGCCACTTGATCGTTTGAAATCGGAATACCATCAATAAGAATCCGCTCATTAAAATGAATTAAATGCGGTGATGTGTATAAGCCGACTCGAAATCCTGATAATCTGAGAATATTCGCTAACATTGCAGCTACAGAACCTTTTCCATTTGTACCCGCAATATGAATTGATGAAAATTTTTTATGGGGATTGTCCAGTTCGGAAAGTATATATTGAATCGTTGAAAGACCCAGTTTAATACCAAAACGCCTTAGTGAATACATTTCTTTTAAACAATCGTTGTAGTCCATTTTTTTTCCTTAATATTGTTAATCGACAAATTTAATGGCTAAACATATTTCCGTCCAACTCAAATCCATGAGCTTTAAGTTTTCGGCTAAATGCCGGTCGAATTCCTGTTGGTCCAAATTGGCCAATGACTTTACCTTGTTGATCAACACCTGTTTGTTCAAATTTGAAAATTTCTTGCAATGTAATTGTATTGCCTTCCATGCCAGTAACTTCTGAAAAACTAATCACTTTTCGGGAACCATCGGTTAATCGAGCAACCTGAACAATGACATGAACGGCTGAAGCAATTTGACGTCGAATTGCTTTTTCTGAAATATCCAGCCCTCCCATTGCAACAAGTGTTTCCAGGCGGCTCAGGCAATCTCTTGGTGAATTCGCATGAAGAGTTGTTATACTGCCATCGTGGCCAGTACTCATTGCCTGCATCATGTCCAACGCTTCCCCACTTCTAACTTCACCAACAACAATGCGGTCAGGACGCATTCTTAAACAATTTTTGACCAGGTTACGTATGGTTATTTCACCATGACCTTCCATGTTTGGGGGTCTGGTTTCCAGTCGAACCACGTGATCCTGTTGTAATTGAAGTTCAGCAGAATCTTCAATGGTTACGATTCGCTCATCATGCGGAATAAACGATGAAAAAACATTGAGCATTGTGGTTTTTCCAGATCCCGTTCCTCCACTAATAATAACATTCAATCGTGATTTAACAACGCCTTCCATTAATCGTGCAGCTTGAGCACTGATGCTGCCAAATCGGATTAAGTCATTGACCTGTAGTGGGTCTTTGGAAAACTTTCGAATGGTTAAACTGGGACCATCAATAGCCAATGGCGGAATAATAGCATTGACTCTGCTCCCATCCGCCAGACGTGCATCTACCATTGGCGAAGATTCATCGATTCGACGTCCAATATTCGTGGCAATTTTATCAATAATTTTCATCAGGTGATTATCATCACGGAATCGAACCTCAATCTTTTCCAATCGCCCTTTTCGCTCAACATAAACATTATTGAAACCATTACACATAATTTCAGAAATACTCTCATCCGCAAGAAGTGGTTCTAAAGGACCTAACCCCAATACTTCATGTTTGATTTCTTTGACCAATCGATCATTTTCATCTTCTGAAAGATTAAGGTTTTCCTCCTGAATAATGCTATGAATTGCGGCATCTAATTCGAGGTCTAACATATCATCATCAGATTGGGATAAAACAGTCAGATCCATTTGATCAATAACTTTATAATGAATTCTACATTTTCGCTCTTGATCTTCTTTATCAGTCAATGAATTCGATTGAGCACTATTTTTTTCAATTTGATTTCCGTCTGAAACCATCCCCAGTCTTTTACGCAAACTCATTGTTTATCCTCTTTTTGAATCAATAGTTTGTCTGCTATTTGATCAATTTTTTTGGCATATCTGCACCGAGGATATGAAAAACAAACCGGTTTACCAATATTTTCTGCCTGAGTGAGTCGTTTTTCATCATTGGGTAGCCACTCAAAAACAGGAAGGTTAAGTGTTTTTAATAGTTGGTTGGGGCTTAATGCTTGTTTTCTATCATACCGATTGATGACCACATGAATTTGCTCACGTTCATATCCCATTTTTTCCAGTAATTGAATTTTCTGAATACCTGCCTTGGCCGACATTACCGTTGGTTCCATTAACAAAATAACTGCATGAGAACTATCAATTCCCAACAAAGTCAACTCGCTTAAATGATGAGATAAATCCATGATCAATATTTCATGATGTGATTCCAATGAATTTAATGCGAATTGAACATGTTCGGGTGTAATGTTCTCTGTATCCACTGGATTTTCAGGTAAAGGTAGTAAAGATAAATGAGGTGATACATGGGTTAAAAATGGGTGAACTTGCGGTTGTTTTTTGGTTGTATCTTCTGAGGCAAATTCCAGTAAAGTTTTTTCTGGAACTAAATCAAGCATGAAAGCATCTTTAGCACCCGATATATCCAAATCCATCAGTATGGTTTGCAGATGATAGGTATGGCTGAACACCCACGCAAGATTAACAGACAAATGACTGACCCCTGTACCGCCTTTTGCACCAATCAATGCGAGTCTGAAAATTTTGTTATGGCAATTATCTGTTTGTTCATTTGATAAGCGAATGATGGCACTTTTTAGCGACTGTTCAAGTTGATGCCCAATAACTAAATATTCACTTGCGCCTTTCCTAAAAGCTGAAAGAATTTGATTTGAATCATCAGATTCAGAAAAAACAATGCATTTAACTCCTTTTTGTGAAAGCTGTTCCAGAACGTTTAAGAAAGATTCGTCTTCAAAATTATTTTCAATAATAACAAGGTCAGGGTGATTTTGTAATACACTATTAATAAATAGTTCTGGTTTATTCTCCACCTTTTTGAGTTCTAGATAATGTTCATTTTTCAAACAATTATCAATGGTTTCTTTTACGTGTTGAGATACATATAAAAAATAAATTGATAGTGTGGATTTCATATTTTGACTTGTAATATTTTAACACAATGGTCACGTTATATATTTAATTCAGTTATGGGCGTAATCCAGGTTCAGACAATGAGAACAAACTTGCTTCCTCCATTCGTTGGATACGCCATTCAGTTTCATTTTTTTTATTCAATTTTTATAATGACACTTACCCTCTAAAAGTAATGCGTATCAAATACGTCTGTATATTTATCCTCCTTGCAAGACTTCGTCAATATAAAAAATTGTTTGTCTTGAGCTTACATTTCGCAGATGACAAAATAGAGTTTGTTAATTAACAGTGTCCCTTCGGTAAGAATGTCTTGACTTTTACCTAATTCAAAATATCCATCCACAAACACCTCAATTTTTTATATTATTTCCTGTGACCCTTGATTGGTAGAACTGTCATCTGATATGGCAATTGTTGTAAAAAGAAACATGGCAATCATCAGGGATAACAATCCGAATCCTTTTTGCTGCATTTCTACGCTCCTTATTTTTTATCGAATTTAACGCTCAAATAAAGAGATGATAATTGACACAAGAGATGATAATTGACACAAGAATTGAATTTTATAAACACGCTCCTTCATTAATGCACAAAAACATCAAGTAAGTTCAGAACTCTTGATCTCTGGGAAAATTAAGTGACACATGGGCATTAAATTTTTTTCGCATTTACGGCGTTCGTGTCAGAAAATATTTTTCCCATGACTCAGAAGCATTAATATATAAAGGTTTCTGAGTTATGACCGGAAAATTGCCTGACACAAAAAATTTGAAACAGTGTCACTTCCTATTTCCGGTTGTAAGAAATGTCGTAAAGGCGTCCCCATTTCCCTGTATCAGAGGCTTACTGAAATGAATTTTTTTAGCTTTTATTCCTTACTTTCTCTATGAGAAAAAAGCATAAAAGCATAGACGTCCCTAATTCCCCCCCCGGTTGTAAGAAATGTCGTAAAGGCGTCCCCATTTCCCTGTATCAGAGGCTTACTGAAATGAATTTTTTTAGCTTTTATTCCTTACTTTCTCTATGAGAAAAAAGCATAAAAGCA
>Ga0272440_1001851_pt1 | contig 16930 bp, 16 predicted proteins | sample SSMMMBAug17_FD_192440 | JGI IMG/M metagenome (GOLD analysis project Ga0272440, IMG submission 192440) | Marine sediment archaeal communities from Little Sippewissett salt marsh, Falmouth, MA, United States - SSM-MMB-Aug17 | ecosystem: Environmental > Aquatic > Marine > Wetlands > Sediment ... | reverse complement strand
TTGAACGACATATAACGCTTAATCGAGCAATGTATGGTTCTGATCAGGCGGCTTCAATTGAGCCCGGCGGCTTTAAAAGACTGGTTGACACTGTCAGAATAATTGAAAAAGCACTTGGTGATGGTAAGATTCAAATTATTGAAAAAGAAATACCAATTGCTCAAAAACTAAGAGAACATCTTCCATTTGAAGCAAGCGGCAAGTCTTTGTAATTATCACTCATTGCTTTGATTTATTTTTTTTTTTCTTAATCAGCTTAAATACATATGAACAACAATAATATTGTCGCAGTAATCCCTGCAAGAAGTGGATCAAAGGGGGTTAAACATAAGAACATATATCCCCTTTACAACAAACCATTATTATCTTTTAGCATTGAAGCTGCAAAAAAGACGCAAAGCATTGATCGTATTTTTGTTTCAACTGATTCGCAACAATATGCAGACATTGCTTTAAAATATGGCGCGGAAGTTCCATTTTTGAGACCAAACGAACTTTCTCAGGATATGAGCACAGATTACGAATGTATGGCTCATTTTCTTCAATGGTATCGCACAACAAATAATTCACTTCCTGAATATATTGTTCATTTACGCCCAACGACGCCTTTAAGAGATCCCGAAATTATCGAAAAAGCAATCCAGATAATGATTAAGAACAAAAACGCAACAGCTCTTAGATCAATACATGAAATGGGCGAATCAGCTTATAAATCATTCGAACTTTCTGACTCTTTGTTAAAATGTATTGGTACTGGATCCAGTGAACTGGACCCTATGAATAATGCAAGACAGTCTTTTCCTCCTACATACATTGCGAATGGTTATGTAGATGTTTTAAAATCGGAGTTTATTGTAAGTAACAAATTATTGCATGGAAATAAGGTTGTCGGATTCGTGACACCTTGTACTGTGGAAGTAGATACACATGATGATATCGATTTTCTTGAATTTCTCATACAAACAAAGAATAAACAATATGTAGATAAACTTTTTGGAGAATAAAATGTCATATAGCTTTTCATTAGATCCCGTAAAGGTTCCACCTATTAATACTCCCAATAGAATAATAAAATCATCAATACCATGTGTAGGAACAAAAGAAACTATCCTAAGAATGCGTAAATGCGAGTCACGTTCCATGCAAGGCCAAATGCCTATTGTCTGGGATAAAGCCGAAGGTTTTTCAGTATATGACCGCATGGGAAATAAGTGGATAGATTTTACATCAACAATTTTTGTGACCAATATTGGACATGCACATCCACACCTTGCAAAGGCATTGCATTCAATCTTAGAAAAACCATTATTACATACATATGCTTATTTTAATGAAAAACGACTTGAATATATTGAAAAATTAGTAAAATTTGCTTCAACACCTTTTGAAAAGGCTTTTTTGCTTTCTTCTGGTACTGAATCTACTGAAGCCGCTCTTAAGTTAATGCGAATGTATGGTCAAAGAGAAGGAAAGAAACCCGGAATTATTTGTTTTGAAGGAAACTGGCACGGTCGAACAATGGGTGCACAACAGTTAAGCAGTAATATGCAACAAAAGTCATGGGTTGGTTATCTTGATCCCCATATATATTTTTTACCATTCCCTTATCCCTGGGTGCTGGATGATATAAATAGTAAAGATTTATTTCTAAACAGTTTAAAAGAATTAGAATCAAAAGGAATTCGTCTTGAAAAAGATATATGTGGTGTTCTGTTAGAAACATTTCAAGGCTGGGGGGCAGTATTTTATCCCAATGAATTTGTTCAGGAAGTTGAAAAGTTTTGCAAGACCAATAATATTTTAATGACATTTGATGAAATGCAATCTGGTTTTGCGCGAACTGGAAAAGCATTTGGATATGAGCATTATCAGGTCAAAGCAGACTTATTGTGTTGTGGAAAAGGAATGGGTTCTGGATTGCCATTGTCAGGTGTTATTGGCAAGGCTGAAATTATGGATTTACCTGAAACAGGGAATATGAGCAGCACGCATTCAGCAAACCCACTTGTCTGTAGTGCCGGTCTTGCAACTCTTGAAGTCATTGAAAATGAAAATTTAATCGAAGTTTCAGAAAAACGAGGAGAACTTCTTCATACACTTCTAAAGAATCTTCAATCAGATTTTAGTCATTGTATTACACATATTTTAGGAAAAGGTATGATTGCTTCGATTATATTTTGCGATGTGAACGAAAAAACATCTGCTTCTTTTCTGGCAAGTCACGTTTCCGAAAAATGTATGCAAAAGGGCTTATTAGTTGTTCATACAGGTCGTGAGTCAATTAAAATAGGTCCACCACTGATTATTTCAGATGAATCTTTAATTGAAGGCGTTGAAGTCATTAGGGAATCAATACAGGAAGTTTTAAATGAAACATAGAACAACAGGAATCATACGGCATATTGGGATTGTTGTAAAAGATATGGACTTAATGACTCGTTTTTACTCTGATAACTTTGGCTTTACATCTAGCCAAATTCAAGAAGAATCAGGCTTATTTGTATCAACTATACTTGGACATAAAAATATCAGGGTAACAACCCATAAATTAGTTGATAAAAAAAAACAATGCTTAGAATTACTCTTTTTTCCTGATATGCCCCAAAAAAATATTAATAAAAGAATGTTATTTGATATGGGGTTAACTCATATTGCTCTAACTGTATCCAATCTTGATACAGTTCACAGAAAATTGACTGCGCTGGGTATATCTTTTGTATCTTCAATACAATATGCACCAAAAAATAAAGTGAAAGTTGTTTTCTGTGAAGATCCTGAAGGCAATTATCTTGAATTAGTTGAAGAATTATAGGAGCACTTTTGTATGGATAAAAAATTTAATAGTCTTACTACTGTTAATGTAGAATTGACAAGTCGATGCAACAAAAAATGCTGGATGTGCGGACGAAGAAAAATCGATGCAGAATTTCCAGAAATTGCGCTCAAATATGGTGATATGGATTTTGATCTGGTAAAAAAAATTGCTTCTGAATTGCCAGATGATATTGTTGTTCAATTTCATAATAATGGTGAACCTCTTTTATATCCCCGTTTTGGTGAGGCAATCAACTTGTTTTCAAGACAAATTCGGTGCATGAATACCAATGGAAAACTACTTATTGAAAAAGCAGATGAAATAATTGGCAACTTAGATACGCTAACCATTTCAACTTTTGAAAAGGATGAAGATGCTGATGCTCAATATGAATTAATTGAAGCGTTTCTACAAATGAAAGGTGAGCAATTGCCAAACGTAATAATTCGTTGTCTTGGTAATGTTGATATTGTACGGTATCAAAAATTTGGGTGTATTATAGCAAAACGAATATTGCATTCACCTTTGGGCAGTTTCAAGTATAAAAAAGAAACAACAGTGCCGGAGATAGGAATTTGCCTTGATTTACTGAATCACATGGCAATTCGACACGATGGAAAAGTATCGATCTGTGTGCGCTTCGATCCAAAGGAAGTTGGAATTATTGGAGACTGTCAAAAGGAAGCTCTGATTGGTATTTGGAATAGTGCGCGTAGAAAAGAATATATCGCTGCACATATCAAGGGAAGACGAAAAGAAATGCCCTTATGTAATACATGCGAATTTTGGGGGGTGCCCCGTGGATAATCAAGCAAGTAAATTTGAATATGATGTTGTTTTTATCAATATTTGTGTTCATGGCGGATCCTTTCATAAAATAATTTATATTTCAGAACAATTAAATAAAAAAGGATTGAAAAGCATGGCCCTTTTTAGCTGCGAAGCGCCACTTGGCTTGCAGCCAGGGATTGATTTTGATACGGATAAAGAAAAATCTTTATGTGAAGGGCGTGTATTATTTTGTAATCATTCAGATATAAAATCTTTCATAAATCAAAAGAAAGCCAGGCTATTCTTCTTTGATATTAATAAATCTCCAATAATTAGGGTTCTTCTTAATGATGCAAAGAGAGGTGCTGATGTAAAAATTGCTCAAATCGGATTCGTATTCGATATGTTTTGTTATTATGATAGTCATTATTTGTTTTTACCTCATCCGCTAACATTATGGTTTTATATCAAACATATAAAGGGTCCATACAAACACATATTAGAGGCTGTAAAAAAAATCTATTTTGTTGGAAACCTTCTAGCTGAGCCAATAGGTAATAAATGGACAAGCACAATAAAAAATAAAAGTGATTTAATAAATAAATATAAGCTGAACCCTGATTTACCAATCTGTTTGTTTCTGCCTGATAGATGGGACGGCAAATTTTCATATTATGGTGACATTGTTAGTTCTGTGCATCAAGCCTCTCTAAACTTGCTTATCAAGTTACATCCATGGGAATATAAAAATGTGCAGCATGGCTTTGATAATCTTTATGGTAAACATACTACCTCAGCAGACCAATGGGGAGTTCATGCAATTGAAGAAAAAGATGCTTCATGGGCGATGATGTTTTCCGATTTAATTATTGTAGTTGCCTCATCAGTATCTTTAGAAATACCTTTTTTTCAGAAGCCGGTAATTTTTTATAGCAAACGAAATTGGAAAACCGAGCTTGTAAAAGATGCTTCAATCAGAGTTAATTCCAAGTCTGCATTGACTCGTGTGCTACTAAAAAAAGAATGGAAATCAATAACAAAATTACATTTTTCTAAAGCAATGAAAGCCGTACATCCTTATGATTCTGCACCTGATGGTGTTGTACAAACACTGATTGAAAAAATATTATATATATTATCCTCTGATCCAAATAAAAATGAAGGGTATAAAAATGAATTGGAGCTTAAAAATATGTACGCTCCATATCTTTTTCAAACAAAAAACTGGAAGGGGTCTCCGATAAAAAGTTTGAAAAATAAAATCTTTAGTTTTTTGAAATCTTGTATCTCTAAATAAATGCCATACCTATTTCTATTCAAGGCAAAAGTGAAAGTAATGAAAACAAAACAACATCCGAATTTATCTGCATACGATAACGTTGAAAAGTTGACCAATTTTTCTGAGAGTAGTTTTATTAAATACTGTGATGAAAAATTAGAATCATGCTTTAAACATAGTCAATTTATACAAAAAAACTGTGTGGATCAAGATAAATTTTGGAGTGGAAAAATTTGTGAGATTGGTTCTGGCAATAGCAAATTATTATATCGTTTAGAAAAGGACTCTTTGTTAACTGAAGGAGTTGGCTATGAAATAAGCTCTTCAAGATACAAGTTTGCTGAAGAATTCAAATCATATGCCAATTGTCAAAAAGTAACAAATATAAATAAAAATATTTTTGATTCACCGCCTCTTAGAAATTTTGATATTGTTTTAGCTGTAGATATAGTAATACAACTCATAGCTCCTATAAACAAGAACTTAGAAAAGGACATTATGAATTGGGTAAATCAGAGTTTGAAACCAGGCGGTTTTTTTATTTTGGAACTTTGGGATTTTGAACATATTTTAAAACAATTGGAATTGTTTCAGAATAAACTAAAAATTTGGGAGGAACTTCCAATAAGTGATCCATGGGAGTTTATTTTATCGAATATTAGTAAAGATGAAAAAAATGATATTATTTGGGAAAAGCTTTTTCTTAAGCGAAACTCACTAGATAGGTCTAAATTTATAAATATTCTAAGACCTTACTCAAGGAGTCAAATTTCCATAATATTAAAAGACAATGGTTTTGACTCTGTCAAAATTTATAACAAATGGCTTTCTAATGGTGACACTGACCAAGGAGAATACATCGTTTTAGCTCAAAAAATATATAGATAAATGTTGGTTAATAAAATATTGAATGAAAGAATTCACAATCAAAGAAAAAATTTAATAGGAATTGTTTGTTATGCCACCCAAATCATGCCCATTTTGTAAAAATCTATCAAAAACAATCATGACTGAAAAACTTCGTATTGGAAAAGGTCGTGTATTATTTTGTAAAAAATGTGAAGTTGGATTTCTTGAAAAGTTTGTTACGAATGAAGCAGAGTATTATAATAATGCATATCGAAAAAAATATTCACATCGCAGTGAATCATGTGAGACAAATCCTTCAGAAATTTTCAATATTTATAAAACATTTCAAAAGGATCGTTTGTCAGTACTTAAACAATATGTTGCGGGAAAAGATTCACTACTAGAGCTTGGAGCTTCAGCAGGCCAATTTCTTGTTCATGTGAAAGATATGTTTTCAATTGTTAATGCCATAGAACTTGATTCTTCATGCGTAAACTATATTCAAGAAATGTTTGAAATTGATGCAGACAATAAGACGCTTGAGCATTCAAAATTTAAAAATTTAACTTATGATATATGCTGCTCTTTTCAAGTAATGGAGCATACATCGGATCCGAAACATTTTTTACAAACCATATTTAACGCGTTAAATCATAAAGGTATCGGTCTTATTGAAGTGCCAAATTTATATGATCCCCTGATTTCTGTATGGAATATTCGTGAGTACTCTGAATTCTATTACCATGAAGCACATAACTTTTACTTTACTGAGAACTTTCTGCGTAGACTTTCACACGAAACAGGCTTTAAAGTGCTTCAAATATATTTTCTCCAAGATTATAATATTCTTAACCATTTAAACTGGATTATGAATAAGCAGCCACAAAAAACATGTGAAATTGGATTAAATTTACCTGAAGTAAAAAGTACTGAAACTGAAATTGGGACATGGTTAAGCCAAAAATTGCAACAGTTAAATTCAGAATATATAAAGATATTGTCTGAGCACAAAAAAACATCAAATATTATGATGGTTTTACAAAAAATATAAACAAGCCATCTCCAACTAGGATGTAATAAGTATATTTAATATAATTTATCTCTTGTAGATAAAGCCAATTGGAACATCGTGTTTAAGATATGCAATATTTTTAAAAGCCTTTTTGTAAATCTTCCCAAAAAACGAAAATCACAGTTTTGGTTTATCCTTTTTGGAATGATTTTGATGTCTATTACTGAAACTTTCGTTTTAGGGTGTATCGCTTTTTTTGCATCTCTTATCGCAGATACCAATAAGGTAATGACTTCCAGTTATGTATTATTCATTAATGATTCTTTAGGATTACCATTTTTAAGTAACTCAAGGAATTTGATCATATGTGTTAGTATTGCTGTCGTTTGTCTGGTTTTTATTAAGAATTTTTCTAAGGCACTAGTTAGTTACTGGAGTATAAAATTTTCAACATTAATTGAAGGCTTTTTTGCTGGAAAGCTTGTATCTGGTTTTTTAGAAATGCCTTACGAATGGCATCTTTATCAGAACTCAGCTGATCTTATACTTGTTTCAGCTAATTGGAGAACAGTAATAGGTAGAAGATTTATTACTTCGTTCCTCCAGGCTCTTTCAGATAGTTTAATGATTTCAATTATGTTAACATCTTTGTTTATAGTTCAACCATTGGTTTCTCTTATCGTAATTTCTATTCTTGGTATAACAAGTTTTGTACTTTTTACGAGTATTCGTAAAAAGTTAGACATCATAGCATTACAAAAAAGTGATTATGATCAAAAAATTAATCAACAAGCAACAAAGATAATACATGGATTTAAAGATGTTAAAATATCAGGCAAACAATCCATATTTGTTGATCAATATAACATGAATTTGTATGAAGTCTCTGGTATTCAAGCCATTCAAGGATTACTCACTGCCTTACCCACTTTGTTCTTGGAATCAATGGGCTTTTTTATGATCTCATTTACAATTTGTTTTATGATGTTTATACTCGATTATTCTGTCGCAATGGTTAGTGGCACAATAACTTTACTGGCAGTTACTGCATGGCGCGTATTACCCGCCATGAATAGAATTCTCGCGCAAGTGACATCATTGAGAAGTGTCATTCCATATATTGATAAAATTTTAAACTACATAATGGAGATAAAGACCAATGAGACACGAAATTATAAACATCAACCACAAACAGACAAAAAAGAAATCGATTTATATAGATCTATAAACCTTAACAATATTTCCTTTTCATATAGAAATACTCATAAACTTGCGTTAGAGGATATTAATTTTTCAATTAATAAGGGAAATATTATAGGCCTCATTGGTGCTTCTGGTGCCGGAAAAAGCACATTAGTGGATATCATAACAGGGCTACTGGTGCCATCACATGGCAAAGTCCTCATTGATAACCAGGAACTTAATAGCTATCAAATTCGTTCAAAATGGTTGACAAAGCTTGGCTATGTGCCTCAAACACCTTATATTTTTGATGGAACAATTGCTGAAAATATTGCTTTTGAGGTTACACCAGGCGCTATAAATAAAGAGTATATATTAGAGTGCTGTCGAATGGCGGCGATGAGTGATTTTTTAGATGACCTACCAAATGGTATTGATTCATATATTGGAGAGAGAGGTGTTAGACTCTCCGGCGGACAACGGCAAAGAATTTCAATTGCAAGAACTTTATACCAGAATCCAGAGTTAATAATATTCGATGAAGCAACCAGTGCTTTGGATAATGAAAATGAAAAAGCAATTCTGAAAACCATATATAGCTTAAAGGGCAAACAAACAATGATAATTGTTGCACATCGATTATCCACAATAGAATCTTGTGATACAGTCGTTGTTCTTGAACAGGGGAAACTAAAACAAATGGGGCCACCGCAAGAAATACTTAATCAAAATAATTAAGTGTTTTATCAGCTATGCACAAACAGCTGACCATAAAGGAAATATTTCAGGGTATAGAGTCGACTCTCACTGCAGGGGTGGCGAGCGGTTTAATATCAATTTTTTTGCAGAAGATAATATAATAGTCTTTTTTTCAAAATTATATTATCAATTTTCAAAACATTCAAAGATAAAAACAGGTGTCAATTTCTGACATCTTGAATAAATAGGTAGGCTTTATGAGTTTGATTGCATTAGTTCCAATGAAAGGACATTCTGAAAGAATTCCGAATAAAAATATGAAAATGTTTTCAAATAGACCGCTATTCCATGCAGTAATGGACACACTATCAAACTCTCGATTTATTCAGCGAATTGTTATTAATACGGATTCTCATGTTATAGCTGATAATGCAAAAAAACATTATGATCGTGTTGATATAATCTGGAGACCAGAAAATATTCAAGGCGATTTTGTATCGATGAATAAGATTATCGAGTATGATACTCAGCATTATTCCAATGAGTATTTTTTACAAACACATAGTACAAATCCTTTACTATCAGTACAAACAGTTGATAGGGCAATTGATGATTATTATTCTTCTTTAGATACCTATGATTCATTGTTTTCTGTGAATCGTTTACAGACAAGATTGTATTGGGACGATTTGAAGCCTGTTAATCATAGCCTTGAAGAACTAAAAAGAACTCAAGATTTACCCCCGGTATTTGAAGAAAATTCAAATATCTATATATTTTCAAAGGCATCCTTTCGTACTGCGGGGAATAATAGAATTGGAAAAAAGCCCAAAATGTTTGAAATGAATCAAATGGAATCTATAGATATAGATGAGCAACAAGATTTTGAATTGGCCGAGTTGATTTATCAAAAAAGGCAGAATTTGCAGAAATAAATAAGTATTTTAATTAAAGGAGATTTATGAATAAGAAAGTAGTTGTATTTGGCGGATCGGGTTTTATGGGTAGTCACGTAGCAGATGCATTAAGTGAAGAGGGCTATGATATTACAATTGTAGATATTAAACCATCATCATATTTAAATCATGGACAAAAAATGATTACAGGTGATATTTTAAATCATGATTTTGTAGTAGAGGTTGTTCGAGATCACGATATTGTATATCATTTTGCTGGTATTGCGGATATTTCTGATTGTGCTAAAAATCCGGTTGAAACAGTCAAATATAACATTTTAGGGACCGTCAATATACTGGATGCATGTGTAAAAGCAAAAGTAGAACGTTTTATGTTTGCAAGTTCGGCCTACGTCTATAGTTCATACGGCTATTTTTATCGCTCTAGTAAGCAGGCTTGTGAGTCATTAATTGAAGATTACTATAACTTGTATGGCTTGAAATATACTAGCTTGCGATATGGATCACTGTATGGTGAGCGAGCAGATGAACGAAATTCTATATATAGACTTCTTAAGCAAGCAATTTGTACAGGAAAAATTCAATACCGTGGTAAAGGAGATGAAATACGTGAATTCATTCATGTCCAGGATGCAGCCAAAAGTAGTGTAGTTGCCCTTGATAAGAGCTACGAATGCCAATGTATTATGTTGACAGGTACTCAGGTTATGAAGTATTCTGAACTCTTAGAAATGATTCAAGAAATGCTAAATATGGATATAAAGATTGAATATTTACATTCAACCAATAAAGCGCATTATAAAATTACGCCTTATAACTTTAGCCCAAAATTAGGCAAAAAACTTGTTGTCAATCCCTTTATTGATATGGGACAGGGATTATTGCAATGTATGGCTGAAATATATGAAAAGGTTCACTTATCATAACCCCCTCTAGCTTATGTGATGGATATTATGAAAAATATGATACCCCAAAAAGCAAATATTAAAGAATTGATCAAAGAACAAAACTCAGACATAATTTTTCTAGAAAATATTTCCAAACTTGTGCCAAGCGCCCAGGGGAAAAACAAATTTTCGTTGGCAATATCGAACTACATAAAATTATACCTCTGGGGAGGCCTAAAATATTTTGGTATTTACGATCGATTGTTGTTCTCAAACTTTATTTTAGGTTGGTTTCATGAGTTTAAAGACTATTGGGTTTATGAACTTAAAGGTTTTAATATGCGTCCTCATGATTTTTTTTTTCTTTTGGGAGATTTTCGTAAGTACACTAATTTTGAACTTGCTGATAATCAATCTGGAAGAGAACAGATTGAAGTGTGGCAAGACCCAAGAGCAATATATTTTTTACTTAGTCAAAGATATAAAGTTGCATTAAATCCATTTGAAGCCAGAAAATTTTCAAAGTTCATTAGAAAAAATAGTTTAATTTGTGAATTTGGTTGTGGTATGGCTCCCATCACAAGAAGTATAGAACGTTTTTACCTCCATAAAAATGTCAGAATACATTGTTGTGATATCCCAACTTTCCCTTTTCATTATATTCGCTGGTACTTTAAAAAGTATAAAGGGTATAGATTTTGTGACTTTATCGAAATAAAGCCAGAAACTAAAAATATTCTTACTGAAGTGTACGATATTGTTTTTTTACTGAATGTATTTGAACATTTGCCTTCTCCTTATAAAACAATTATTCATTTAACAGAGCATATAAAAAATGGTGGATATTTGATATTTAACTATATTGAAACGGATGGTACATCTCTAGACACAAATGCCGGTAAACTAGAAAGAAATGAGACGATCGCATATATAAAGGAAAACTATTTGATCCTTGACGGCTCAGTTAATATTAATGAAAGTATTGGGAGTGTTGTTGCTCAAAAAAAATCATAAGCACAACTTTAGAAAGAAAATAGAGATGGCATTCTTCTTGGTTTCGGTTGGCATACAACAAGATAAAGAGCAATAAGACTAAAATAAGTAATGACTTTATTGAGGTAGTAACCATATGAATATAAAAAATAAAATAAGAAATCGTATATATAATTTTCTTGATAATAAACTAGATTTGTTTGGTAAGCAATTATTCATGTCTATGAGAGACAATGGACATATTCTTTACCTATCTGAATTAATACCTTTTTTTAAAGGAACAAAAATATATACTTTTGGTACAGGAGGTAGTATTGTCAATCTTAAAGATGTCAGTCGGTTAAGAAATTTTAACTTAATGATGACCACGACAGGTCCTTATCATTGCAGTTTAACTTATGGATTTGTTCCGAATTTATGGGTTCTTACTTATCCTCCTATAATAGAGAGAATATTTGAGTTTGAAAAAAACAAAACTTTTGATTTATCGAATACTTTTGTTTTCGTACCAACAAATGAGTCTCAAAGTAAAATAAATATTAAATCACCTGTTGTCAAAGAACTGGTGTTAAGACACCCCGAAGCCACATATGTTTTATATCATTGTATATTACACACAAGAACCTGGCCTATCAGGGTTCCGAAAACGTATTTAATGAAGGGTATTGAACCCATTCATGGGATCTCTTCTAATATTCTTGATCATTTATTTTTTCCTTTATGCTTTTTTTTAGATGTATCCACAATATACTTTTCAGGAGTGGATTTAATACCAACAACAGGCCATTTTTGGGATAGGAATTTTCATTACCAAACAATGGATGGAAAACCTTTACATTTTCCTGAAGAAGAAAGAATGCATAGCGCTGCTAAAATTGTTCAGAGTATATGTAACAAAAATAATAAAAAAATATTTAGATTAGAAAAAAAAGAAACCGTATTACAAAGCTATCCATTCATTGATTTTGATCAATCACTAAAAGATGCAAGTCCTAAAATAACAACTAGTTATGCCAGACAACATATAGAAATATTCAGATGAAGTTTAAGAACAACTCAGGTTCATTCTGGAAAAAAACTACCAGTTGTATATCATTTTTTGGATTACGAGATCGTAGATACAAGGTACATTTTGCCTCTAAAAGCAAACCTTCAGGAAAGTTCATTTTACCTGGCAATTTCTTTTTTCGAAAAACGCCTTAGCATTCAGTAGTATGTCTTTGGTTATTACCAACTATTAGATTCATTTTTTTTTTATCAATACAAATTTAATTTAAAAGTATTACCAAACTAAAAAACTCAGGCTTTTACGGAAGGTACAAATGGTTAAATCCTTATATAGCAAAATTCAAATGATCAAGAATTATTTTAACAACGATAACAAACTAAATAAATCGTTAGAAGAACTTCATTTATTAAAAGTAACATTTTCGAATTTACATCCTTATATGCGTTTGCATCAATACACTGGAAAAGGTAAATATAAAGATATAAGAGCAAAACAGGTTTCTTCAGAAATCATAGCATTATATGATTTCATTAGCTCGAAAAAGCCCAGAATTATTTGTGAAATAGGGACATATAAGGGAGGGACCTTATATTTATGGACTCAAGTTGCTGATAAAAATTCTCTCATCGTATCCATGGATTTAGCCCCTGGTTTGAAAAATGCTTATTCCTCGTATAGACAGCTTTTTTACCAACAATTTGCTAACAATAATCAGATTGTTTTTTGTCTGCCAGGAGATTCTCATGAAAATGCTACAAATGATAAACTCAAAATAATATTGGGAAACAGAAAAATTGATTTTCTCTTCATTGATGGTGACCATTCTTATCAAGGTGTGAAAAAAGATTTTGAAATGTATGCTCCACTAGTAAAAGATAAAGGACATATTGCATTTCACGACATTTTGCCAAGACCTGAATTTGAAAACATTCAAGTTTTTCGCTTGTGGAATGAAATAAAAGATAAATATGATTATCAAGAATTTATTGATAATACTGCAAAAAAAAAAGTGGGTATTGGACTGATTGAATGGACACACAGTATAAATGATCATCATAATTAGTGCATGAACGAAAAAGCGGTTTTCCTTCATTATTTATTAGGCTATGTTCAAATTCACAACAAAAATTGGACATTTTTGCTAAGGAATATTTTCTGCCATATAAAAAATAGTTACTGGAGTATAGTAGAGAATATATTCAAAATCTTCGTTTTGAAATTCAGACTTAATTTTCTTATTATTTTAGTAAAATATTATTTTCGTTCGGGGACGAATTAAGTTTGCATGTCATATAGTAATTTAAGTAAAGGTGTCTAAATGAAAAAAAAAATTTTGAATCTTGTTTTAAATAGTAGTTATCAAAGAATTGGTTATTTTCATAATTATTTTCCAATGGCAAAGCCAAGAATGACAATAGAAACTTGTGGAGTCAAAAATAGCGCAGGAGTTGAAAACTTTATACGATTAATGCGAAGTTTTAAAAAGTGGGGATGGAGTGTTTCAAAAAATAAAGGACATAATAAGGCAGATTTCATCATAATTCATTTTCGTCCTGTTATGTCTTTTCTCAAGTGTCTGCCAGAAATAAAAAAAGCAAAGAATAATGGCTCGAAAGTTTTATTATATGTTAGTGAACCTCTAGGTCTAAGAAAAGAGGTCTGGAAGTCTCATTTATTGCCATTGGATATTGTCATCGAAACATTTGATATATGTGATGTCATTATTGTTAATAGTATAGGTTATTTATATTGCTCGTTGTATGACGAATTAAAAAGATTTGCATCATATTTGGATAAAACGGTTTTGATAGAAGAATCTCTTTTATATGAACTGCATTCAAATTTGCCAGTCAAGAGACATACAACAAGTCAACCTGTTGCCGTATGGCATGGCTATCCATTAAACATGTCGCGTTGGGTGCAGGGCAATTTTCCCGGAGATTTATATTTTGACCCACAATACTTTCCAAGTATATATAAGAAAAAAGAATCTGAGTTATATGGAAATCTATATGATACTTTAGAGGTCCCATTAATAACAATAGCGAAATATCATCCGACCATAAAAGCTGATAGATTGTTTCCTGGTGATAAAAATATTGGAAGATTGCTACAACAATATGATATTGGAATTGCCCCCTTTTTTACGAACATTTTTAGAACATTAATTAAACCGTTTGGAGCCAAAATTCAAACTTACATGATTGCAGGTTTACCAGTAATAGCATCTCCAATTCCTGATTATCTTCGTTGGATTGAACATGAGAAAACCGGTTTGTTTGCTGAATCTAAAAAAGAGTGGAAAGAAGCAAGTCAATTATTAAAGGATCCAAAACTAAGACAATATATTTCAAGCAATGCCAGGGCGATGGTTCTCTCGAATTTTTCCTCTGATAAGATTGTAGGAAAATATGAACGCGTATTCGAGGCTCTTAAGAACAATGAAAAAAAAATACCTTTTTCAATATTAAATTTTGATTCAAATATAGATAATGATTGGAAAAGTAATAATAGTTCAGATAGGAACAGATAGTGGAGTATAAAATTATGTTCAAACCTAAAAAAATAATACCTTTAAAAGCTAGAATTTTTGCACATAATATTCTTTGGAAATTTCGACAATGTACATGGCGGTTTAGAAAATTGCCTGATTTTTTGATAATCGGTGCAATGAAATCTGGCACCACAAGTTTGTATGAATATCTTTCTCAGCATCCACAGATAGATAAGCCAACACATAAAGAAATTTATTTCTTTTCAACCAACCAATACAAAAAAGGTTTACAGTGGTATAAGGCTCATTTTCCATTAAAACATTGCAAGGATAAACTAACTTTTGAGGCTTCAACAGATTATATTTTTGTGCCAAACACGCCAAAAAGAATTCATCAGCGTTTACCCGAAGTAAAGCTTATACTACTATTGAGGAATCCTGTAGATCGCGCTATATCACATTATTACCATGAAATTCAAAGATATCGAGAACATCTCTCTATAAGTGAAGCACTAGAGTATGAAGACTTTCGATTGCCTCCTGTAGAATCATTGTTTCAGCATGATATTAAAATTAGCAATTATAACAACAATCCATTTATTCATTTTTCCTATAAATCTCGGGGGGTGTATGTAAATCAAATCAAAAGGTTTTTTAAATATTTTCCTCATAATAAAATATTTATTGTCAATAGCGAAAAGTTCTATTCTCAAACAAATGACGTGATGAAACAAATTTACCAATTTTTAGAAATAGATACTAATTTTCTTGTTAAAGATATGACACCAAGAAATGTAACATCGAATTCAATTAAGACTCATGTTTCTGAAGATATTTATAAATACTTATATGATTACTTTAAACCATATAATCAAGAGTTATATAAACTGCTTGGCCAGGAGTACAATTGGTAAAGCATTATTCCGTTAGAAATCATGATTAACAATTAGAATAAAGCAAAGAAAAGATAATAGAAAGTGAAACACAAAATAATTAAAAAGCTCATTTTAATATTTAATTATACTATCATTATTTTAAAATCAGTAAAGCAGTATTATAAAGAATTTCTTTTTTTTCTTCAAGCTAAACACCACTATATGGGAGATGACTATCCTAAATCAAATCCAGCATTATTATTAAGAAAAAGAGCACATCATCTCGAACGATATCTATTCATGCCCAAAGCATATTCAGAACGTTTTGCAAAAAACGCTTTCGCAGATCTTGAAAAAGTAATATCCAGAGAGAATAATTTGCCCGATCATCACCTCAAATGGGCCAGAAAGATTATTGCTGAATTTAAAAATTCATCAGTTCACGATAATATAGCCTGCCCTATGTTGAAGAATGAAGTTCAAAGAAAAACGAGTCCACTTACAACAGATCAATTTCAGTCGTTGATTCGCTCAAGACGTTCAAGGCGTTGTTTTGAAAACATACCCCTCACGCTTGAGGAAAAAAATTATATTTGTGAAGCGACTCAGCAAATACCTTCATCATGCAACCGTCAAACCCTCTATTTAATTTTTGTTGAAAATCCATCATTAAAAGAATTTGTTAGTGCCACTGTTCCTGGGGGTTATCAATTTTTTTCTCAAGCACCATGTATACTTCTAATTCTTTCAGATGCCGGAGACTATCGATATCCTGATGATCGAATGGTACCATACATAGAAGGTGCAGCGGCAGTTCAAAATATCTATCTTTTGTGTGAAACAATGGGATTAGGATGCTGTTGGGGTTCATACACAAGCTTTGGAAGTATAAAAAATGAACGTGAAGTCAGGAAAAAATTAAATATTCCTGGTCATTTTTTAATTGTCGCTTCCATGGCAATTGGTAGAAGTCGGCAATTTGTTTGCGATATACCAAGAGACAATCCAAAAAACAGATATTGGACTGATTATTATGGCGCATCTTGATATTCAGCAAAAAGCTGATGATTTGATTAAACTAATAAAGACACGTTTTATAACAGCAGATGGTTTTCTCGCAAGAAATTATCCTCCAACACAAAGGACAT